>Ga0065711_1002198_pt1 | contig 41245 bp, 19 predicted proteins | sample Hoacrofraction12_FD_59098 | JGI IMG/M metagenome (GOLD analysis project Ga0065711, IMG submission 59098) | Hoatzin crop microbial communities from Cojedes, Venezuela - Epithelial fraction 12 v2 (version 2) | ecosystem: Host-associated > Birds > Digestive system > Esophagus > Crop | place...
CCAGCCGGGAGCGCTTCCGGGCCGAGCCCAGCGCGGCGCGGCGCCTGACGGGAAGGCAGCGGGCGGGCCGGGGCAGCAGCCGCGGAAAGCGGCGGAGCAACCCGTGAAACGATAAAATGGAGGCTTATTCGGCGGGGTTTGCTCGGCTCCCCGCGGTGTCAGGCGGGAGGAGGCCTCGGCGCGCGGCCGGGCTCGCCTCACAGCGGCGGGAGGGCGGGAAGGGGTGTTCTCCTTTCTGTTTCCAGAGGAGGCCGCAGGGAGGGCTGGGGGAGGAGAGGAGCAGCAGCAGGGCGCTGCCCCGAGAGGGGCTCCGGATCGCCGCCATCGCCTCGGGGTTTGCCCAGGGCCAGCGAGGCTGAAGACGGCCCCCGCGTCCCCAGCAGGCCGGGGGAGCACGCCGGGGTCTCCGGACCGTTGGGGAAGCGGCGTGAGGCGATGGCTGCCCAGGCGGCCGCTGCTCCACCCCAGCGCTCGCCCGGAGCAGCGCAGGGAGGCCTGCTCTGACGCCTGATTCCCAGGGGCAAAGGAGCCGCTGGAGGGGAAAGGTGGTACCGAGGGGCAAGAGTTCAGCGCTGGAAGTGTTGATCGGGGAGCGAGCTGGAAGCAGCAGTTCGCGCTACGGCCCTGCCTGCGATCTGCCTTCTCTATCACCCGCTGCAGTTTGTTCCCCCTCGAAGCTGGCAGAGTGGCAGAGGCACCAGCCTGGCAAAAAATACCACAGAAGGAATTCCTCTACAGGAGTAAATTTAATAAAACCACCACCACTTGTTTACTTTAACATAGCTCTTGTTACAGAAATCATAAAAATGGACTCAGCTAACTCATTAGTTCTTTCCCCTTTTAATTGAAAAATACCCCACTGCTTTCAGCTTCTACTGCGCTAAATGGAGTGTTAAATACTTGCCAGGACAGTATGCCCAGTAATTGAGCCCAAAACAAACACAAAGACAATTCCATCATCTTTCCTTTTCAATGTTACGACTTGTTATAATGCAACTGAAACTTAGAACAGCAAGGAACGGTCCGTTTGACAGATGAAAGGGGGAGGGAGAGGAGATCCACAGCCAAAAATCTTTCTGTAAGTCTTTTGAGAAGTGGTGCAAAACATCCCTCCTTTTCCTGCTTCAGAATGAAAAATAAAACTCTAAACACACACACACATACACACACACACCCCTCCTCTGGGTTCAGAGCGCGTCTCCTGCATGCGTGGATGGGAACAGCCACGGTGGACTGTGGCAGGTAGCAATCCGGGGCCAAAACAAAGGCAAAGCGTCCTGAATCCCAGTGTACACTGGTCGCTAACACAATGCACACGGGGTTAACGGCACCAGGAGCTGCGCGCGAGGGGACAGGTCCGGCGCCAGCAATGGATACACACACAAAACCGTGGAGGCCTTGAATGTAAAGGAACTACAGGAAGAGGAGAAAACGCAACTTCCCTAGTAAAAGCCTTCCAAATAAAAAAAAAATTATATATATATTCAGTACACCAGCACACACTTCCCCCACCCCATCCCAGGGAAAACAAAATGAAACAAAAAAATAAAACTGAAAGAAAATGCACAGCAAATAGACATAATCTTGAAGATTTTTAAAGAATAAATATTTTTTTGTAATTAAACATTATGCAAACACGTGCCACGCTTGCTTTTTGTCCATGCATATGCGCTATATACAACTTTGAAAAATACTGTGTTGTCCTCTTTTTGTTTTAAAAGTCATATACAAAGGTTTTTTTTTCCCCTTGCTGTGTACCCCCCCCTCCTCCCCTCCCCAAGAATCATCTTTACAAGGAGCCAATCAACATTCATCCGTGCACTTGCGTGGCAGAGAGGAGGAGGGGGGCAGGAGAGCCATCCCCCCCTTACCAAAGTACATCAAAATGGCTGGTTTGGACATGAAAAGCAGTGTCAAGAAACTGGTTTAAATTTCATCTGTACTACACACAGGAAAAGAAAGAAAAGAAAAAGGAGTCGGCTCGGAGAATGAAGCTACGTTACAAGTCAAAGTTGGAGGGTTTTTTTTTTAGTGCATCTGTCACACTCTTATTGGCCACCTAGAATACTGTTGTACAATGGTTTATCTACCTTTTTTTATTACAATATAATTTACTTAAACCTTCTGTTAACAAAACAGAATCCCGGTACTACAGACCAGCGGTGTAACAGGCATAGCGCCTTCTGTGTGTTTTATTTGAATCGCATGAGCACTCTAGATGGTAAAGGTTTCAGAGTTCGTTTTTTGCGGGGCCAGTCTCAGTCCTCAATGTACTCCCACAGGTCCTTCTCGTAGCCTTCATGGACGTGCTGCAACAAAACCCTTCGCCGGCTCTCGCAGTATCTGCAGCAAAGAGGAACAGCACAGAAAAGGTAGGTTAGGAACCACGGCTCATCCCCGGCATCGAGTAATGCAAACCTTCAGCAAGCCTCACTTCCAAAAGAGGAAATCCCCTGAGAAGGGACTTTGTATTTGTAGCCCATTAACAGCGCTAATTAAGACTTCAGTTACTCCAGTCACTCAACTCCAGGTCCCTGGCTGAAAAAAAACAGCATGTAAATTTAAAGTTTCCCATGCAGAAGTATCCCCAAAGCCCCTACAGCTGAGAAACCTCCATTAATAACTGAGAAAGGAAGAAGCAGCGGCTGCAATTTGCAAAAACCCAGAGCACGGGTTAGCAGTGACACTCGAAATGGGACGAAGCTGCTCTCAAACGTGGGCTGGTGCCTACTCACTGAGCCCTAGCAGGACAACAAAATCCAGGAGCTAGCCTCGGGAGCGCTGAGCCCGTTTTATTCCCCTCCAAGATCCCGGTGGAGATGGAAGCAGGCAAGCTGGCTATGAAAAGGGTTACAGGCCTGGCTGGAGTGCAAGTTTTACCTCGCATCACAAGTCCTGCATCTCAGAGGGACACTATGCCCTGCAGAGTCTTCCCACCTACACTCAAACAGGCACTGCTGCAAGTAAAACTGATCTCAGAGTTAGGTACAGTCCTACCAGGATCAATGACACTGAGGAAAAGGGATATCATAGGAACATATCAAAAGATGCCATGTTCTTTTCGGGTGCGTTAGCGAACTAAAAAGATAAAAGCAGAGAAACATTTAAAGTATTCAGGTTCCAAGAGCAAATTATATAAATAAGCAGCAGGCATTTCTGGATTAAATCCCTTCCAGCAGCAATGCTGAAGTGTACATCATCTTTAGGCATGCGGGGGACAAGACAAGTCTTGGTAACATCTCCCCAGGCCCCAGGCACAGCTCTGTAGCCGGTTCACAGTTTGGCAGCACCCAGCCTGGAGCGGTGTGCTGTAATGTGAGAAACAAACCCAAGAGCTGACTGCGGAGTTACCAGTTCCTGCTGGGAACTGTGTGGTTCAGTTTCCAGGCACGTGCATCAGTCAGGGCAGCGTCCGAGGGTCTCTTGCATCTGTGAGCCCAGCTTGCTCAGCAGTGGCCAAACATTCCCCTGCTCGCTAAAGCGAGGTGCACAGGAGGAATCTCCCAGCACAAGACCCTCGCAGAAAGCTATCCTTGATCACAACACAGGCTACCATGTAGGTAGAAATTCCTCACCTTAACCCGCAGGCCTTATGCTGCTACCATTCAGTACCTTATTAGAGACAGATTTATCCGAAAAAAACTGTTCTGGCTCTTCTCATTGCTATCAGCTGTTGCAACAGAAATCGTCGTACACAAAGTCCCACTGATTTTCTGAAGCATGTGACAACAAACACGCACAGTTTCTGCTTTCCCAGCCTCAGTTATTTTGCTGCTGGTGGTGGGGCTTTAATCCTGTTTTCTAGAAATGTCTTTGCAAGCTAAGAGATCAAAACAGCTGAAACCAAATTAGCTAGGAGGTCAGTTCCTGCAATTTCCCAGAGCTCTGTAAACCCACCTCGATAACACCCCTGGTCCCAGTCTTGCATCAGTACCCCATAACCGGAACACAAAGAGCACCATGCAGGACATGATTAAGACATGACTGAACTAGTTAATTAGGGACCTGCGCGGGCTTGACAGATGCATACTTTCTTCCCAGAAACATGATGGCAAGTTTGGGATACTATAGCCTGAACTGCCTGAGAGTGTATTCTTAGGTTTTAATTTCTTCTGGATAGCTGTTATCGTTCCTAGGAGAGCATCCAGTTTCAGAGGACTTAAGTGAAGAAGCAGTTTGATCTGAGACACCCTTTAAGATCACCATTAAGTAGGTGAGTTACAAAATGTCTCAAAAGAGAAGGTCTGGTAAGTCTTGCCCAGCCCCAGTGCTGCCAGACTACAGCAGAATGGACCACAGGCCCACCGCAGTCTAATGGCTCCTTCCACTCCCCAGAGTCCTCCAGACACTACAGCTCACCCTACTTTGGCTTCCTCCTCCCCTTCTCCCCCCCAAGCTAGCATTAACAAATTCAGTGGCTTTGGCAAAATGCCTCAAAAATGAAAGCCATAATCCTGTGACTCATCTACATTTACAGCTTTGTATTTTTCCACTGCGCAGAAGCAACTCCGCTGGCACTGAAAAAAGCACTGGTATTTGTGTCACCTGGACCCCAGTTCTTCTGCTCTCCTCCCCAGCTGGGCAGGTTGCACTCTCCCTGTTCTTTCAGGCAGCTTTTCTACACCCACTTTTCACACAAACGGACCCAAGAGAGAAATAAAACAGCTGACTGCTCTCATGGCAACTCATTCTAGGCCAAAGCTGCCAGCTGGGAAGAAAATCACTCCCTGTTCTTCTCTGGCCCTCACTATGTAGGTCCTATCTTGGTCCTGGCCATTTCCACGTGCTCCTTCTGTGCAGGATCGGCAGCGTAGGAGGAGTCATTGTTTTTGGTCACTATATTTTTCCATTATACGACTGAATCCTCTGGCTACTGCTCAGCAGAGCTGACAAGGCAGAGTTGGGAACCCCTCCCTGCAGGCTGTAACCTTCCCCGAGGGCTGGTCCCAGCAGGGGCACAAAACCACGCTGCCAGCATCTGCATGAGGGCTTCACCGCTGATGATTTCAGGACACCACTGCTGCTATTGTCCGATGCCCAGGAACCGGTGGATGATCACAATGTATGGCAGAAGGCCAACAACAAACCGCTTCCCAGGGACACGACCCTGGAGAAAACTGTAGCTTGGCAAGTACACAGCTGTCACAGGATGACAACACAGGTACTCAGGCAGCTCTGAGATAGAGGATTATTCAAAAACAAACCTGTACTTATCCTGTACTTTCTGCTTTATGTCTTGCAGTGAATCTTGGGATATATCTCGTTCAAGGTACCCAGAAAGCACCTCTGTAGCATTCTCTAAGTCTGCTTGGTTATTCTGAAAGACAAAAAAAAAAAGGCAGCATATTTTGGGGGGCAAGGAAAGAAAGAGATTTTTCTTCAATCCAACCAAAATCAGTACTAAACCAAAAAGCAGGATTAGACATTCACTGTGTAACACACTAGTAACCGGTTCTGAGCATCAAGATCGAAAAAGCCAAAATTTCTTCGTTTTGTCAGAAGAAAATCTGCACATCTACCAGCAAGTCTTACACCTTCCTTGATCTGCAAGATCCTGGCAAGCCTAAAAGAATCCTTTCCTTACCAGTGATACAGTGCAGTACACGACAACTCATCTCCCATTCTGTCCCTTGACTATTTTTTTTTTTTACCAGCATTCACAAAGCCTCTGCTGACTCCAGGTACACGCACAGCAGCATCAGAGCACAGCTTTCACTACCGTGCAGTAGTTCTGTGCGCCCTTTGCTGAGTACGCAGCACAGATGCATCCTGCTTAGGTTCTGTACCAAGACCAGCACAGGACTGTTTTAAAATCATAAATAGCCAATACAGTTTCACCTATGAATTGGACCTCCAAGTGCAATTTTACTGGTAGTGCCCTTGGAAAAACGCCAATGCCAGGGAAGGGCAAAATGACAGATTTAAGCTTTCATGCCTTCTTTGCCAGTTCAAGACAGCACCTCATTCCCTTTCTTGTTTCAGAGGGCAGCATCTTGTAACTTTATGTCCTCCTCCAGCAGAGAATGCTACACGATGCCCTGCACGGCCCCTAACTTCTGTACAACAGAATATTAAGACAGACTCACTTCGGTAAAACTGGGGACAAAAGCTCCTCCAAGCATTAAATCCCTATTTCGCTTAGCTTTGGAATCTAACTCCTGACAACCACGTGTTCTCCTACCTCAAAGATAATGGACTGATTATTCTTTTTGAGGTAGAAGGCAAAGACGTAAGTGTACATGAGTGTGGCACGACACTGGCAGAGGACGTCGACTGCTTTCTTCAGGAACTGCACCTCGATCCACGACATGTTGTGCTGCTGCATCTCCTCCATTTTCTGCTTCACCTGAGCATAGAGCTTGTGCTCAAAGCGCAGGCTCTGCATGTGGTTCATATAGCGGTTGCAGTAGAACAGGTACCTCTGCAGGGCTGCTCTGGATCGCTGTGTTAATTCCCATTAGGAAAAAAGAAAACAAATTGTTAAAACAAAGTAATGGCTGAAGGAGAAGTAAACCCTTCAGAAGGCTCTTCCTGACCCTGAGAACAAGCTTCCTTGCCAAAGGCGTTTCCTCTCCTCTCATGCTGGCCAGACTGAGACGGCGCCACTTTGTGCAGCGCTGTCAACCCTGACATTGTGCAATGAAATTTTTAATTTCAGCCTCCCAATTCAAGTTACAGAACTTAAATACTTCCAGTGTCATGACAAACAGTGAGAAGCAGATTTTTTTTTGTTTCCTAATAAGGAATTCAATTAAACAATTACTGTGCTTGTGTTAAGAGGGCAACCTTAGGTTGCCTAGGCCACACAGATTACAGAGCAGGGGAAAAACACCATGTGCTACGTAGTACAAGAGAATCAAGATGACTCAATACACAGCCATTAATTTTATTTTCTTCTTAGTGACAGATCAGCTGTAAAAAAAATGACAACATGGGCATGGTTAAGCTTGTATGTTGTGGCTGTGCAAAGCTAGCATGTATCAGCCAAAGTCATCCCTATCTGCAGGGAAGACTTTGGTTCTTGGCTATAGCGGTACTTTGACTGAGATGCAGGAAATGGATTTCTGCAAGTTGCAGCACACAGCATGCAATCCTTCCCCATTAAAAAGGGCTTTGGCTCTATCCATATTCACAGAACAGTTTAACGGAGCTACAACTTCACCCACAATTTCTTCTCTGTCAAGCCTTCAAGGATAGCTATTGGAATGACAGCAGTCTATTTTATTTACATTCAGAAGGTCTGCTGTATTTAAACACCTCAGGATTTGCATCAAGAACTTTGCAGTAAAGAGCATTTTATGAAGGATGTAAGGATTGTTGTCTCAGACCTACAGCATGATGATGACTTCACATAAATAGCTGCTATAAAACAGGCAAGGCAGCATGACAGATAACAACTGAGTTAACATGTTCTCTAAATTGGGTTAAAGTGGCTTTGATTTTTTTTTTCCTGGCACGAAGCAAAAGTCCAAAGCTGCAAGGAAACTTAACTGTCTTTTGGATTTGTGTCCAAGTCCAGGAAATTCTTCAGAGCTGATTTATAGGTTTACAGAAAGCCCGAAAGCACGCCACAGGGTTGGTGATCTCCTTTATCATCAAAGATTATGGACTCACCTCCTGTGCATCCCTTGCCGCCTTTGCATCATCCTCATTGTAGCGATTACAGTTGTACCTGTAACAGGGACATCGATTCCACAGATTTCAGTCCAAATTGATGCCGCCTGCATCACGGTTTCCTTGCCTTCCAGCAAGGCACGCCCCTGAACTCACCAGGCAGATCCGTGGGGCTCCCAGGGGCCCAGACACACCCAGCAGAACTCCGCTTTGCAGTTCTGGTTCCGACAGACCATGTGGTTGCAGCCCCCGTCCTTCTCGATGGTGACATGGCATTTCGGGCATTCCTGTTCACAGGACAGGGAGCACCGTTAGCACGGAAAGGACAGAACCCAAAACAGTCCTGTGAAGTCAGAAGGGTTCCCGTGGCAGTGAGAGATAGCACCTTAAGTGAAACGCATGACTTCTTTCTTCCCTTCAGTCATCGAGATCCTCTTCAGAGCCAGGCTTTAAAATATTTCCATAATCAGAGTGGCTAGATAGCAAAAAAACCCTAAGGAAAAATGCATTTTGTCTACGCTGCTATCACGGGGGTACACTGGATGGGTAATTTCATGACCTTCTCCAAAATGACAGCAGAGTGATTGTTTATAACAGCCCAGGGGAAGGCATCTCGCTGTCCTCATCGTCAAGTGTTTGGTCCACTTCGGCACCCAAAACTGAAAAAAGCCTAACAGTGAGCAGCTATCATGCTGTTATCAATGCAAGACACCTGCAGTTGTAAAATGCCATCCAAAAAGTATCTGAAAACATGCAGCAATAATCTAGCGTGCTTCAAAGCAGCTTCTGTCAGCTAAAAAGACACTTCTCCTCCTGGGGCATTTCCATATTTCCCATCAGGTCCATTTTTTCTCCTTCATGTGACACCTCACTGAAGACTTATATAACAAAAGCCCACACGGGGCTTCCCTTTTAGGTGTGAGGCCTTTGCCAAATACGAGGACAAAGAGCAGCACTGCACAGGTAAACCTTTGGGGAATACGAGTTTTTCTGGTAACATCAATATCCTTCTCATACCTCAACAGCGTATGGCCCCTTCCTAAAATGATATTCAACTCATGTAGAACATAAAAGATTATTTCCATAGTATCTCAATGAGTACACAAAGCTGAGGTTGTAAGAATAAACTACGCTGCCTCCACAAGCGAAGGAAGCCATCACAACTTTCTTCTGCCACTTGTTCCCGTCTTGTGGCCCTTCTCTTGTGCCAGGACACAATGCAGCTGCAAAAGAGCTGGGCCAAGGAACACATCAGGTTAAAATGAAGCAGCAAGTACAGAGGAACAAGCTCCCCAAATAAAACCAAAAACATTTCAGCCTGGGTCAGCTCCTCAGTCCAGCTTATCATACAGCCACACCAGCATCTGTGAAGTTTTTGCAAAAGCCAGTTTTATGCACAAGGCAGTAACATATCCCAACAAGTAATCCACACACGTAAAATCAGCTGCGGCTTTCAGGTTAGCAGCATACAAAATCCTCTCCTCAGTTAGGAGCATTTCTTTACTCCTTGCTAACCAGACCAAACATTTCCTATTCTGGCATTCAGATAAACCCTCAGTAAAGGAAGAAACCACCACATTCAATCAGTCTGTAACTGCTACTTTTTGTACATCCACTCCAAGTGTCTCAACTATTGCTACATTTTCATACAAGTTTGTTATTTGTATTGTAAGAGACAGGAGAATTTGCACACCGCAAAGTACTCAGATCGCTCCGGAGGTGCAAAAGATCAACGTGGTCTCCAGATGTCAGGGAGGGAGCTCTGCAGTAAGGCAAATCAGGTTACAAGGGAAAAGAGACAAGGGGGAAGACCCAAGGGACTGCGACTTCTTTTTGGCCAACATTAATTCAAGTGCCTTCAGCTAGCTTTGTTTCCTGATGATTGCAAGTTTGCAGACCTGAGCACTAATGAAAAGTAAGGCTCATTACAGCAGCCTGCCCTAACTGAGTTTATCCTTGCTTTGAGCTGTGGGGCCAAACAAGATTAAATTCCCTTCCAACCTGAATCATTTCATTATTTTGGCCTTCCCAGCAATGGCAGAGCATTCCAGCACTGCCGTCATTTCCTCCTCTTCCAAGCCCAGCTTTGGTCATACTGTCTGACCCCAAAGAGGAAGGGCAGCGCTCCCATCCCATCAACAGGTCACAACCGGGGCCTGGCCTGAGTTAAGAGGACAAAGCTCAGCTTCCAACCAGATGATCAGGTTTGTTGTGTAAATAACATCATACCCCAGATTTGGGGAACTCCTCCTGTAGTTTGATAAACATTTCTTTTTGTGGCCACACCTCTCCTCCCATCCTCATGCTCTGTCAGTACGCTGCGTGCTAGCTGGCTACTTACTTGGTTTGGTTCAGCTTTTTTTGGGCTGGTTGTTACTCTGATGGGTTCAAGCAGCAAGCAAGCACATAAAGGGGCTTCTCCAGCCCTCCTTTCCTCCCCTTCACCTGTGTTTGTCCTACAAACAGAGTAACTGTACTACAGAATAAATGAAGCAGAGTAGCTCCCTTGCTGGTCCTCTTGTGGGGACAACATCAAGATGTCTTCCTGGGTTGTCCATAGGACAGCCAGGTAAACTTGTTCCCAACCAGTCAACCAACGCAGTCCTGTGAACTTCAGAGTCAAAAACAGTCTCTCCTTTGAGCACACTACTCAAGTGCAGTATCTATTTCCCTCTTCCAGGCAGCCCTCCTCCCTCTCCTAATACTGCCCCAACACCTCAAGACCCAAACACAGGTTTATCCTATCAATATCCTTCACAACTGAAGACCCCTGCTCACTTAGCTCAGCCAGAGTGCACTTTGCCAGTATGTACAAACAGCAGCACTGCACCCCTGTCACATCGTGACATCCAATGCCGATCCTGGGACACACGGCAACAAACGGGCTTTCAAAGAAGACAGTGGTTGCAGAGTTGCACAGTTTCTTCCAAATGTGTCTCATCTGATGAGATGCCGACATCCACGTGTCTCAGCAGAAGACGCAGCTAATCTGAACAGCTGCAGCAATCATTCCTGCTTAGGAAAATCCCACAACTGGAAGAAGAGAGAAACAGTTCCCAGGTGACCTGCTGGGCTGGAGAGATATGGTGGGGCACGTCCACACCATGGGGACGTGGGGCTGTCCTCATCTGCAGCTAGGCTCAATTGGGAGCACTGAAATTCTGCTCTCTTGTCTTTAAGCATGAGGCCAATCTCTTCAGTGTCTCAATACCCCACCATGCTTATGGCTTCTAGCCCTGTGATGCAAATTAAAACAAAAAGACCCTAATTACAGCCCTTTTATTACAAAGAATGCCATCCTTTTCAAGCCTTTCTATGCCTGTCAAGCAAAGCACAAGCAGGACAGATTACATAGCAAGCTATACAGATGCACGAAGCTGTGTAAAAGTTGAGTATTATTACAAATCAAGGAAAAGCCATGATAAGAACATGCTAAAGAAATGCTGAATACCAGCAGAAAGAAAAGAGTAGCAACTACTCAAGTCACCAACGCAACGAGTGGGAGAGATTTATAGATTAAGGAGGATAGGGAAGGAAGATCTTACTGAGAATTACGGCTACGCAACAACATAACAGCCAGCAAATCAAATTACTACACCGGTAGATTATTCTGCGCGTTCTCTCACACCGCGATGCAGAAGTGACCTCATTAACATTGTTCCATTCCAAACAATTCAGTGCTGCGCTTACACACTACACTTTGAAACAAATGCCAGGTTTGCCCGGGCTAAGGAGAACAATCCCTATTTTGTCATAAAAGGCTGCGTGTACATAAAACACCATAAACCTCAGCTGCTGTTTTATGAACAGAAGGCTAAGTAGAAACATATTTCTTATTTCAGGGCAGGTGAAACAGATTAGTCCTCTCTGGAACTCCCAGAGGCAACCAGTATGCATCAGCCTCCCAGCCATGTCCACAGTGATGCCTTCAGCTATAACCCATCCTATTAAAAAGAAAAAAAGAATCCTCAAACACCAGGGGGATTCCTTAATGCATTTCAACAACATCTGAAACCGCTGAACGTAATTATGGTTAGCGCAAAAATAGTACACCGTGACAACACCTAGAGTCACTGAGCAAAGCATGGCATCTTAAACATTTGCTCATCAGAGGAAAAGATAGTGCTGACATCTTAGGAAAGATGCTGTTCACAGCTCTGGCATGAAACTACGCCAGTGAGAAATGAAAGAGCAAAGTTCGATGCTGGTGCCCAGGGAGATCTAGCAGGCTGCCAGAACTTCCACGTGTTAGAACAAATGTAGGACTTCCAGCAAGCACAGAGGGAGCGCATGTTCAGACATTAAAAAGTGACCCGAAAAGGAAGAGAACTGGGTTCGTGCCATTTTATCTCACTTAGAGGAGAAAGATGGCCAATAGCTTTTTTGTAGGAAGAAAAAGTGCCTGTTTTATACATCAGACATTCAGGTCCTGTCTAGCCCAGAAGATAACGAGATGGTGACATGCCAGCAGCCAAAAGCAGTAAGGCAGAGGAATATTTAGTATCAGATGAACAACTTTCATTAACACCAACTTAACTTCAACAGAAAACAAAAAAAAAATCACCACACAGTGCCTTGGGTGAAGATCAGCACTGTTACCATCTTTGTTCTTCTTCCTTTAGTATTTTAAGATGCAGAAAGATTAACATCTAACACAAACTTAGATTTGAAACAGGTTAACCCCCTCTTTTTAGGTGCCTTTCAGGTAGTCTTGATGTACCTTAAGAGCCACAAATAAATGCACAAATCCAAGGTGTCTGTGTTTTTTACTTTTACCTTTGAAGGTCCACTTAAAAGAAGTACCTGGTCTATGTCATTTCTTTATTGCCATTGCCACAGGAACCAAACAATACCTGAAACCTGCCAAGGAACAATTTATGAACCAAGTTTGTACAACTAACTGAAAAAGACAGAAATGTGCAGAACTTTGCACTACTCCACCTCTCTCTGCAAGAAGACTGAGAATAAAAGGTTTGTTGAGAACTTGTATTGGCTTATATCGAGTTTAAATTAATTTAGTTAAGTAGAACTCATATGTGAAAGTATCTTAAGTTAAAAGCCATCAACTAAGCACGCTCTCCACTGCAAGTGCCATATCTTTTGTGTAAGTAGAAACAATTTAGTGCAGGTCTCCTAAGTGCAAATAAACGAATACAAAATCCACAGAACTCACTACTCAAATCTCCTCGTTCTTCATTCAGACCATTCTACATAATTCATCCAAAAATGCATCACATCACTCCAGTCTATGAACAGAAACCCATTCAGCTGGGTTACAGCTTTCTATTCTCTCATACAACTGCCTAATTTTTTTTTCCTATTCTGTCTCCCAGGGCAAGCTGGAACAAATGTATCTCTCACTCTCCTGTTGCGAAGGATTACCCGGATTTCAAGCCCACGTTCCAAGACGATTGCTGTTTTTCTCTTACACCTTCATCTTGGTAAGAGAGGAAATTTTCTTCTCTGAATTGAGACCGCATAGGACAGGACTGCAGTTCGGCATCAGGCTTGGAGGACTCAAGAAAACACTTTTCAAAAGCTAGAAACAGCAACAGATACTATAGTAGCAATTAAATTACTTGGAGAGTTTTTCCACTGAAAACACAGATTTTTTTTTTTTTGCACCTGATGGTACCTGATCCGATTTCCTTCTAGGTTCTTCAAAACAAAGAAATTCCACCCAGAATTTGGGCTCCGGACTTGCAGTCACTGAAGCCAATAGCTGTGAAGGCACAAGACATCCCGCCCCAAACACAACTGCCCTATATTCCTGCTAAGAATAGTACAGAGACAGAATAAGGACAGATGTACGTGCACTCCAACTGTGCAATGCCCATCCCAGTGTATCGCTACAACCTCACGCTACAGCAAAAAAGGATTTCACTTGGTTTCTCTCTGAACAGCAGCAGGACTGTGTCGCTGTTAGATAGGCACTTGGGTTTCTCCATGCCTTTGGCCGAGGGCCAGCAGGCAAATAAGGCAAGAGGAGGTGGTGGCTGGCAGCCCTGCAGCTCTGGGTTGATCCGCTTCTCCGGAGGCTGCGAAGCGCCGATTGCACGTGTTCCAGCAGCCAGTACTGCTCACGCTTCATCACTACAGCAGTGTGATATTACCAGCTTCCACATCTTCGCTGCCCACAAGAAGGCACAGATCATTACGAGGGGTGGGTTACATTTCCTGCCAACTTTCTCCTCAATTGAATCTAGCATCAGTTAGGAGAGAGAAGAATTGTAATATTGTCCTTCGGTTAACCTAATTGATAAGGATACCATAAGACTCCAGGACAGCTGGCTTGCTCAAGTATCTGGTATAATTACCCTGATGTTATTTTTCTTCTTGTTGCTACCATACAGCCTGGGCTCTAAAGCGTTTTCTTGCTGTAGGAGCATCTCGCATGGTATTAGAGGAAGTAGCTTAGACAGGGATGTTCAAGGACAACAGCTCTTCTGCTGCTGACACCAGACTACAGCCACTAACAGATAAGCTGGGCTGACACCATCATGTCTTGGCCATGCTCATTTCCCCTCCTCACTGTCCTCTGGATGGGTGTTTCCCACAAAACTTCTTGCTCTGGTCATTCAGTGCTATTTCTGACAGCTTGAGCTGTGCTTTAAATACCAGCCCAACCACCACACAGCTCCTACCTGGCAAAGTCTCCATCCCAGTTAAACAAGAAAAGTATGACCGCCTTTTTAATATTTTTGTCTATATTTAAGTCTTTAGGCAAGCAAGCTGCAAAAACCATCACCTTCCTGTCTGAAAAGAGACAAGTAGCTTCCTACAGTTGGACTTGATCATCTTAGAGGTCTTTTCCAACCTTAATAATTCTGTAATTCTATTTCCAGTAGCCAGCATTAGTGGCAGATTAATCATGTTTCATCTACACAACACATACACATATATCATTTCAGCCTTTTTAACGAGCACAGAATCCAGTAAGGGAAAGCTTAACATTTGATGGTAACAAAAAACAGCATGGAGAACTAAGACCCTGGTCTTTAGCACCGCATGCCAAAGTTGGGGCAGGTAGAAGATGGGGAGTCTGCAGCCATGACTGATATTGTACCCCTGCGGGGCAGCAGCAGCTCCGCGTCCAGCTCCTGAGGGCTTTGTCACAGGCAAAAATAGGGCTGTGGCCATTCTGACAATCCAAATATTTGATACCCAAGCCTAAAAGCTGCTTTGCATGTGCTTACACTCAGTTCTTTCCAAGCTATTTGGCTACTCTTCCTCAGGTTTAATAGGAGCAATACCTAAAGACCAAGCAAGATTTGAACAAAACTGGTTCAGTTCTTGAGCCACAATACATCTTTGAACACAGACACCTCAGAAAAAGCCAAGTTCACTTTACTGAACAACATTCAGCTTCCGAGCGGGGACCACACAAGTCTCAGCCCACAGAACAGAGAAGCAGCCGAGACTGCACAATTTCAGCCTGATTTTCACTGCGCATTTCACCACAATGGGTGTTTCTGCTTTCACCATACTGCAACATTCCAGTTCAATGAAAAACACGCAGCCAGCCCCAGAAAGCAGCAGCCACTGCTGCAAACAATACCATTAACCAGTTACACAACAGAGCTAAGAAAACAAAGCAGCCATTTCCTCACACCCTCCCCACCTTCTTCCACCCTCCCAGCTAAGCAGTCCTGAGACCCAGGTCTGCTCCTAACACCACCACACTCCCCCATACACCCCCAGCATCTGCTGCTTTTGTTTTCTTGCCACCACGCCAACCTTTGTTTTAATTCATCCCAAATGGAACGAATGCTGAAGTTTCAGGCAAAGTTGGGCTAGCTAGAATGAAGACATTTACATAATAAAATCTTAACAGCTGTTCTGCCAGTCTCTACCTGGAATCCTGCCCAGCGGAAATGAACAACTCCTCAAGAGGCCAGCCCAGGGGATTCAAAGGCAGATGTAAATTATCACAGCCAGATCAAGCCACAGGTGGTGTTAACATGTTTCACACACTTGCAGTGAGGCACAGATTTGCTTAGGGAAGCCATCAGCACCAGACAGGAGCCCAAAGACTTCAAACTTGAGCTTTCTTTGGGTCTCAGATTAACTCTTTCTTACAAGGCAAACTCCACTTAATCCAAAGAACCTCACCTGATCCAAGGCCGTAACACCTACTTGCTCTTCAAACAAGAGTACTTCAGTGTACTGTGGATCTTAAGGCTTGTTCTTAAGGAATGACACACAACAAAAAATAATCCTAGAGCAGAGGAATTAGGCTGTCATTCTTCTTTTCCACTGATAAATTATGCAAAACTGAGAAAAAACCCTTACCTTTGTGTTCGCTGCAATCCAATTAGAAGTTTCACTGTCATCATCACACTTCTTAATCCATTTCTTTAACCACTGTTACAAAAATGAAGAACGAAGAGAGAGTTACATTTAAAGACAGGAACTGTAAGTGTTCCCAAGACAGCTGCTTACATTAAGGTAATGGCAGGGAACACACAACCACATGGGAATCTGGGGGGGGCACTGGTGCTGGAAAGCATCGCAAACACCAACTAGTTTAGTTGCAGATTTCCTGCAGCACCATCCTGATCCAGTGAGCGCGATCACTCGACACAAACACTTCAGCAATGAGTTTGCAGTTCTTAAGTTCAACCAGCACAAACTTCACATAGGACTCTAAAATATTAAGGACATTATAACACTGATCTGCCAAAACTGCACTCAGACCCCCTGTGACACCTAGCTTTACATCAAGCCAAGTTTTTCCTTTGGCTTGCAATGCTCACTCATGTTCAACTTACACTTCTTCCCTCCCACCCCACCCCCAAATCCTACCAAGAACATGGCTTTGTCAAAGGAACACAAGTAACAAGAGCAGAAGGCTGCTTGCACCTGTCAGATAATAAACTGACCATATCCAGCCTGGAAAGACCAGATAAGCCCTGCTAAACCTTCGGTGAGGTTTCCCTCCTCTCTTCCCAAGGATGTTTTTTTCTGCATTCGTCACCAGGAACGCAGACTGCTCTGTCCTGAAGGCATGAAACCCAGCTGTCCACTAGCTCTGCACAGGCCACAGAATCCCAGGCTTCATTACAGCTTCTGACAGTTTCATGAAAAAAAACAGCCCAGTTCAAGTTCACCGCACAGCAGCAGGTCCCAGGACTGAATTAATTCCTTCAGTCCAACAAATCACAAGGCTGCCGAAGCACTGAGCACTACAGCAATTCCTAGTACACGAATGCTTGTTGTCAAGTGAAGCGTTCACTCCTGAAGCACCTTCATTCCTCTTCAGAGGGTCACAGCTGCAACAACTGCCTCCCCCAGACATTTCCCCATCTGGCTGAACCACTGTTGCTTCACGAAGTCAAACTTCGAAGCATCCTAAAGGCATCCAGTATGATTTCCCTGAGTCTTCTCAGGCTATGATCTAAACAGGTGAACTACAATGCTCCTTGATGTGAACAGCCACAAAGCTTGTGCTTCATTTCTATGTCTTGCACATAAACGGACTTTTAAAAAGTTTCTCTTAGAAAAGAACTTTGACATGCTCACCTTGCATTTAACAGGATCATGCCAGTTTTCACCGCAGTTAAAGCTGTAAGTGAAAGAAAGGGGAAATTAAGCACATAGGGCAGATCATTAAGATGTGGAAGTTTTCTTCTGAGTTGTTCTGCTGAAAGGCCAAAGCCGGGCCCAAGGAAACATACACGTAATAAAACCCCCAACACTCAAATCCTTCAATGACCATTTCAGAGCAATATATGATCTCAATACATTTTGATTCTCTACAGTCAAGAACCTCACCTAATTGGAAACCACTCAGGTGAAGGCCTTCCCTCTGAAAGCTGGATCTGTCTCTATGTCAAAGACGGCCAAAGACAGAAAGCAACAACTACATAGTTACAGGCTTTGCAACCAGTTGTACCTAATCCTGGCTTACCAGCTGAAGCCCACCCTACGCTTCTCCCACCATCTAAACCACATCCCAATACACAGACTCACATAAAAAAATACTAACATACATTCAAGGTAGTAAGTAAAAAGCAGTATCTGTGTCTTATGTGATTGCTCTTACCAAAACTGACGTCCACATTTGCAGCGAACAGGTTTAGCGTCAGGATACTGGACTTTAACAACGTGGTGGCAATCTGGGGCAGGACACCATTTTAACAGTCGATTACACTACGAAATAAAGCAAAAAACCGTAATAGAAAAAGGATGCCACACAAGGACCCTACCTGCCCTCCGTCTGTTTTTCATCCTTCCCACCATGGCCTTCAGTCACAGTTCTTCCAGCCTCACCAGTCCTCTGCAATCTGAGTGCTGTTTCCTCAATCTAAGCATTTACTTTCTTTCTACTGAAAGCAAGCAGGAATACGAGCCAACTCGTCACCAACTTGCCTCGTAGGAAAGATGAGCAGCGTAAACACTACTGCTGACCTCGCAGCTCACCGAGAGGAAATACTTGAAGAATATGAAGCTTTCCACAGAAAAAAGCATGTCAAGTTGTTTGCAACAACCCATCTCTGCTCCACCGCTGCAACAGGCTTTCTGAAACATTGCTCACACCACACACACGAGCTTTTCACAAGCACCACTTTCTAACACCCCTCGAACACCACCTCATGGCCTGTTCCTGCTGTACTGCAGCCAGGCGTGGGTCTGCACTGCTAGACTTTTGAGAGTCTTCCCGTCTGCGACACATGCTTAGTTCCAGCGTGCACTAAAAAAATCACTCTGTGTATCACTTCAAAGGAGTGAATGTTTGATCCCAGTAATGACTTACACTGGGCTCTACAGTGAATTTGAACACATACAACTGGGAAACTGGGACAGTGGAAAATCTTCCAAAGAACCTTTCTCTAGGTTTATTTTGATTTTGAAGTTGCAAAGCTATTAGTATTTGCTAAAAGCAATATTACAGCTTTACGTCCAATGGCATCTGTTTACCTCCAGGTCTTTTGTCCTGCAGATTATTTTTTTTTAATATTTTCCTACAACTATTACTGTAACTAAACAGACTATAAAATAATGCCTGCAAAGCCTCTAGTTTGTAGTTACACTTGATTAGACACTATGCAAAAATACCCTGCTCTACAGTTATAAACAAGCCTCACTTCTCTGGTTTGGTACGTGTGCAAAACAAACCCTAAAACCATTAAAAACTTCAAATAAAACACTTACCTCTACAAAACTATTGGTTATTAAATGCTGGTACTTTAATTTAACCTTAGAATCTGTGATCAGACGCCTGTGGAAAGCAAAGAAACAGAAATTATTGTAGCAGAAAACTATTTTTTCCATATGTAGCCAGTAAGTTCAGGCAGACAAATTATTTTGATGCTTCCTTCTATGCCTGTTCTTTTTTGTACTCATCTGTTCTCTATTTATTTACTATATTACATTACTGTGACATCTACAACTATTGTATTTAACTTAATACTAGCTTCAGAATCATACAGAAAGTTCATACAGTTCAAAAGAACTGAACCTCTTGATGTGGGGATTTATTTTTGTTTAAAAAATACATTCCTGAACAGCTCAAGAAAGAGAGCAAACAATTTCATTAGTTCTTTGACATTAGATATGCACATTCAGTGATAAATCCCTTTAAAAAGCTCCAGAACAACTATTGTGTGGTTACGAACTTTGGTAGATCTAATGTTATCTGAATTTCTATGAACTGCTGCAGCTTCAGTTTTAACATTAGTGTGGTTTTAATATATTAACTATACAAATAAAGTTGATTTAAATTCAACATCATAAAGGGTGTACGTAACATTGACTTTAAGTCTGTCAGCTCAGAAGCAGGCGAGCAGAAGGAAACCAGACAGACAGGAATTCTTTAAAAGCATGGTGACCACTTTTCTCCTGGACACACTGACCCAGCTGTCATTTGCAGACTGTCCAGCCTAGATGCATTCTAAATAATGTAATTATGTATTGCTGAACACTTTTTATATACATCTTTCATTTTGACTGAAATGCCTTCTGCATATATAAATATAATGCTGGACTAATCCACACTTTGCAGCGTTTCTGTTTTAAATCAATCTGTGGAATACAGCTTTGTACAGGCCATACCACATATAAATATTGAAATTAATAGATTACCCATTTCAGGGTGCAGCCAAAATCAAGTGTCATCCTGCACGTTATCATGCCAACATTCATTAAAGAACAGCTCATGAAACGATGCGATGTTGCATAAATCCTAGCTCTAAACAGCCTGGGGAGCTCCTCACCAAACGACATGCTGGTTATTACATAAACATGCACGCGGCACCCAAATACCCCATGTTAAAAACAAATCAGCTGACAAAGCATCTCATCAGGCCCATGTCCACAGCAAGCCTGCAATTTTGGACTGAAGCTTACTGAAGAATGAAAAAACAATTTGAACTTACAATATGCATTACAAATCTCACTTCCTTACTCCATACCAAATCTTCTAGCCATGATAAATGTCACTTTAAAAGTGCATTGTATCACATATACGTATCAGGAACTGGAATTTAAATAAAGAGTAATGCCATAGCTAACCAGAGCACATGGGGTATGCAGTCCACTGGTTTTTGCTCACCCAGCTGCCTATGATCACTCCATGTCAGCAACCCCACCTGCTCAAGGTTCATCAGCACTTCCCCAGCACCACTCAGGTCAAGACCTTAAAGAACTCTGCTCTGAATCTTACCAGCTTTTGACATACAATGGAATGAAACTAGACAAATTAAGAGATGAAAACAATTCCCAGGGCCCATGAACCATCACCTTTGGAGTCCATTCCTCTATGAGCCAAGCTATAAAAGAAGCAACCTCAAAGAAACCAGGCTGGAAAAAGCAAACTGCTCACAAAAAACTCATCCCTTGATTTCTTCTGTCAGCTAAGTTCAGGACAACACACTGACATGTTCACAGAACAATCTCAAAAATTCATCCAAAGATAGGAGGAATCCTTTATCAGACCATAAATTTTACGCTTTTGTTCCATTTTGATAATGCAAACTCCTCAAAGACACAAATCAGTGGAATTAGCAAAATGCACATCATGTGAGACGTCAAACATCCTCCCAAAGGAACTGCTTCAAGACCTTACTTCGTTCTGATCTGACACAGAGGCGCTGGCATTTGCAGTTATGCAAAGGAAGATTAAAAATGAGGCAGCACTTCATGCGACTTCCATAGAGGAAACCCAAAATCCATCCATTCCCACTGAGTGGGATGATTCTCAGAAGTTCCTACGACTGCTGCCACCCACGAGCAGCGGCCGTTAGACACACCAGTAATAAAGGCAGCCTGCCTTGCTTATTAATGAAATCAACATCTTTGCATGTAGGTTAAAGCAATTACCAGCAGCCTTAACAAGGGTGAACAACGGATAGAAACAGATTACCTTCAGCCAGTCTGAAGGTCTTGAAAGAGCTGAAAGGGACCCTCTCTTCAACCTTCCTACTTAAGCTCAATAGTACCAAGGAAAGCTGACAATAAGCTAGCTCAATACTCACAATTCCCAGAAAGTCATCTGAATTGTGAAGTTTGGATTCGTATGGAGATAAGTCACCTTGGAGATACACTGTCTTGCTAAGGGCAAGTACCAAGAAGAGAGCAAATTAATAACAACTTGGCCTGTCTACTTTGATTTTCTGATGGATAAAGAAACTCATGTCTCTACACACTGCACATTAATCTCAAGTTCCTATAACTTGGAAACCTAGAGTTGGAGACTTTGTAAAAAAAAGGCCTAAACAGAGAATAATTAAGGACATGAGAGGGGGTGCAAATTTCAGCTGGAATTACTTACGTCTTTATTCATGCCATGTCATAAGATTGCCACAGCTGTCCATCTTTGCTTTTAAAGGAAAGCACTAGGTTTTTGCCAAAAAAATGCACCTCCTTCTCCCACACATTCCCCCGCAAGATCAGGGAAAGGTGGATTTTTAGCTCCGCAAAACATTTATAGTTTTACTTAGACAAAGAGAACTTGTTTGCTTTACCACCTAGATGCCATTTTATTGTTGTAGGCCCAAGATATCTCTGCCATTGCTAGGTGGGAGGGAAATCCCACTGCACATGATGCGAGTTGGACTTCACAGATTTACCCCAGTGTCACGGGTTTCTGTGCTATAAAAGCCACGAAGGGAAACATAAGCACAGTCAGACATACTACTAATATCAAGCAATAGCAACAGAAGCCATAGCAACAAAAGCCAGCACTGCTCTCCTTCCATCCTTTCCTTCCTTACCGCTACCACCACAGCCTCCAACGACTGCAGATAGTCTACTTCACATACAGTACCTGAACACCTTATACGAACTGTTGCAAACAAGAAAACACTTAAACTTCCTGGTGAGTATGCCATACCACAAGTTGAGTTCAGACTCTGGTAAACAAAAAAATCTCAACCAAGTCACTCAAGATATTACGCCAACTTCAGTTCAGTTTCTACTCACTGGACTCTATAAGCCACCTCGCAGAGCAAGAAAACATTTCAGCTACTTCCACTTCTATCCAGCCTACACTTCATGACTAACAGAGCCACCAATGCAGAGGGATATGGGAAATCAGTAGTCTGAAAGCAACTGACATAAAAACCTGCAAATTAATATCAATGAGTGAGTCAGACTTCAGGAAGGAAGGAATAAGGTAACAGAATAAGCTTCTATTTAGACGCTTTTTAGCATGAAGAATTAAATGAGCTTAATCAAGGTTCAGAATTATGAAGGATGTTGCTCATGCAGTAACACCACCCAATATAAAAGAGAAGGAAGCTCATGGAATTCATGGCTCCATCATGTACGGGCAGCCATTCTACAGCTGGACAACTTAATAAGCCAAGTGACACTGGCTGGCATACCGGCTTCATCGAATCTTGTGTTTGAGGGCAAACTGCTTTCTATCAGAGGGCATAAAACACGCCCTACATCAGACTGTACACAGGACTTCTTTCCTCTGACTCACCTATTGACTATAGCTATGAGACTTGGTGAACCAGTGGGTTGGCTTATGGAAGAAGTCCTAAATTGCTATGTAAATCAAAGAAAACAAAATGCACAAAGCAGTTACACAGGGTTTGGAAAGACCGTCTGGTGTTTATTCTCCTGTCATGCTGACTAAATTGGTCAAGGAGTCTTTCCTTCAAGTACTGTGGCACGGATTTCTCGGAGCTAAACAGGAAGTCAAGAGACATACCAGTATCAAAATAGACAGCTCAGAACCAACCTCCCTGCTGCCCTAAAGCCTCTATGCAGTTCTTTTATAAGCCAGGATATTTGAATAGAACATGAGTAACAAAATGGAAAAAGAGGAAAGCCAAGAGGTAGCAACTCATCATACTTACATAACTGTATTGTCATCGACTAAGATATCACAGCCATGAGCAGGGCATGAAATGGTCTGAAAAAAAACGAAAAGGTCATAACAGGAACAGTGTTTATCCTATTTTTGCATCACGAAGAATTCCAAGGCAACAGACTTCACTACAATCCACAACAAAAACAGTACACTGGGGCTCTCATCACATCCCCGATGTGTCACTGTGCACAGCACGATTCCTCCCACCCAGAGCAAAGATGCATACACTAACTCCACGTAATTCCCCTTCAGCTTCATCCGCGGCAAAGACTGCAACCCACAAAGCTCTGGGGTTTGAATTTTTGTTTGTTTTTATTTTGAGGTTGGTTTTTGCTGTGGGTTTTTTGGTGGTGGTGGGTGTTTTTGTTTAACTTCAGTGGGGAAGAATTCTCCCCTTTCTTTCCCCTTCTCCAACACACAGAATTTCCAGAAATAAGGCATGAGGTGGGTGAGTTGACATTTTACCTGTCCCATGCCTTCCTCCATTATTTTGGTAGTTAAATATTCACTCCAACACTGCATACAGAACTTGTGTCCACACTCTAGGCCAGTAAAGTACTGCAATGACAAAGAGAACAAGACATTGGATCATTTTATCACATGGATTCACTCGATCATTTCGCCCTTCTTGGTGCTGTGCAGTTTAATCACAACTCTCATCCCCCACACCAGACTTGAGACACTACTATTTATTTTGCATCATAACCACTACAGAACATTGCCAATGCAGCTTTAGTCACGTTGTCGAAGCCAGACTTTAATCCCTAGCAAGCAAGAAAAGGTGTGGCTGATGTTTCCATCCTGCCTGCCCATTTCAATTGATCTATGGTTTAGGAGTACATACACAGTACAGCATGGCTCTCCCCTGTTTTGCAAAAGAGTAAATTAAACACAACACCAAACAGGTCACAGTCATAAGATGATACGGAGTTGTCTTTCCTCCTATTTTTCCACTTGGCTTGCTACCACATGTGGGTGCTGCCCAGAAGTCCCAGAATATGCACATCAGCTATGCACAGGCACTAATTTAGCGCTCTCTTGAACAGAAACAGTAAGTGATCAGCGAGCTGTCTGCATTACTGGGTGAGGACTAAACAACAGAAATAAACTGTGTGCACTTCTGCTTGTAACACATAGGCATAAAGATTGCCAACTTGCTTGGTAAACTTCCCCCTGAAACCCAGATGCTCAGATGTGGATAGTAAAGATCCTAATTGGCAGGTGTAAATTAAACAAAATTCATTAATGATTAGCTGTTGCAGACAGCAACAAGGACAACTTCACCTGTGTATGCATCATCTACACAGAGTACGTCATGATACCATCTGGGATTGAATGGTTACACAAGGGGTGGAGAAGCAAACACTGCTGAGGAAAGACCGAAATTAAGTTACTTTTCTCAGGTCATCTTAAAGCTATTTTATACCCAGAGCCAGGAGCAAGGACAAACTATATTTAAAACAGTTCACTCATACCGCTGTGCAGGTTACTATTTGATGGCTTAGCTTTTGAAACCATCCTATTCTCAGACAGTACAATAAACCAAAGAGCTCCACCCTGAAACAGCATCAACTTGATGAAACTCCACAAACGAAAGAAACCTCGTATCCTCTGCAGAACAGCCTGAAACAGCAGCAGGATGCTGGTAATTAAGAAAAGGAGAGTATCCATTTTAAGAATACAATGTTCTTCCCAAACTGTCTCCTTGACCATTAGAGACTCAAGATTACAGCTACAACACGGCCTGTTTTGTTCATCCAACACTGACGTATTACCTAGGTTATGCTCATCTTTCAATGCTACAGCACTCGGATTGCACTGGGAAGATGATCTTTAGCATGTTCTTCCCACGGCCTCCCCATTTTGTGATTCACACTCATCTGGCACTCCTGCCATCAATGGAGGCACAGGTTTGAACCTGAGGCTTGGAAACGTGCTACGATGCCGCAGCCAGCGGGCTCGACTGCCTGCTGCTCCCACAGCCCTGCCAGAGAGCACTTACCAGGAGCAGGAAGGCAGTGAAAGCTGACCTGACCAGTCAGTGAGAAGTGAGCTACGCATCTGACTTCATTCCATATAAAAAAAGAGATACCCACCCAAATCTTCACTTTCTTTGGAACAAAAGAAATCAGTGGTGTGTCCTATCAGCACCATGGCCCAAGGAGAGAGGAGGCTGACAGCTACAGGGTGCCCAGGTACACCAACTCCAAGACTGAAAAAAATACCTTCCAATTTTTGAACCACGATTGGGCCAGCTAACAAGGCATCTGGTGCTCCACAGATGCTGCTGTAGCCAAGTGACATCCCCTGGAGATGCAGGGTTATGACAGAAAAGCCCACCTGTAACTTTCGGGATGCCATAAGCACACAGCACTGACCTCTCCCAGCATTACGGCCTCTCCCCATGCAGTGAGACAGAAGCATGGACAAGGGGTCATCCCTTAATGAACCTAAATACTCCTGCAGCAAGCACACACAGGGAAGCACTACACAACATTAAGTAAGTACACATCTTCATTTAAGACTCATTTCACTTATTTCAGGCAGTGACAATATTTGCTAAATGCCCACATAAAAGGCAGCCACCATGATTCCTCCCAGGCTGCAAAGAATTCAGAGTATCTTTCAACTCATTTCTTTACTTTGAGGGAGTTCCCAACTATTTTTGGCTCAGCTGACAGCAGGTGTCAAGGGAGCAAGCAAACAGGCCAACGTAAAATCACCAAGTATAAACGGTAACTGACTTCTGAAACAGCACGGTATCACAGGGGACAGCTCTACTTTCACCCTATCTATACTCATCACCTACTTTTCTTGTGACACCAAGTGCTAGCAGCAGCATGCTGCCATTCGATACCTGTCCCTGCTCTTCTTGTAGCATCACATTGATCAAAGAAGGGATCAGCTGCTCAAAGACGTGTTTACCATGACAGCCTCACTCAGGCTTTCTTTACTTCAGTAATAACGATGGTACAGACAAAGTATTAACGCGTCCTTAGAACAAACAGTCTGGACAACAGCACGATGTTTCTCCAACACCCTCACCCCAGCAGCCTTCCTCTCAAACAGGACCTGAAGGGTGAGACGCAAGAGGAGGTGGGAAAAGCCATGATCCTCTCAAGTCCTGTTTTCACCATTTAGGGTTTTGCCCAAAATAACTACTGGGACTTGACACAGGTTCAAGGGGACCCAGAGGGACTGAAGTGTCTCCCTTTATCTCAAGGGCCAGGCCGCCCTTGAGAGCGTCAGATGCCTTGTTTTGCAGGTCCTTCCCACAACCTCAAATCCTAGTTCTTTGGAGATGACGAAATAGCTATGAAGACTCTATATTTGGCCTTACATGTGCTTTAAAAGGCAGACAAATACCATCTGCAATAAGCCCATAAGAGGGTGAATATTCCAGATGCTTACACTCCTGTACTAGCTGGACATTGTCAAAACTCTTAGCAGGTGCTGCTCCAAACTCCCAGCTTTCCGTAGGCTGAAAGGGGCTCTCAAAAAAACACAGCGGGGGGCAGGCGGGGCGCGAAGCTCACCATCACAAGACTATTTAAAGGCTGAGATTTTAGGTTAGGTATTGAACATCACTTCTTAATCAACGCCAACAATTTAGAGACAACTCTGTTCACTTGCAACATCTCACTGTTCCGGCTAAGAAACTGCTCTTCTAATAAACACGCCACTACTATTTTTAACGTGCTATTCAAACTACAAAAATAAGACGTATTAGTGTGCTTTGTGCAGCTCTTTCGAGCAGCCAGAAAGCTGCTTCCCAGGCAGCACATGTACCTCCAGCCAGAGGAAAGGCCTGTCAGTCATGAGTGCTGGGCACATTGTTCCCACCCAGCGCACCAACTACACCAAGAAGTGTGAAAACAAATATGAAACCTAGATTTGAAGTTTCCAAGAACAACTTTTCTGGAGATAAAAATCAAAATTATTTCCTTACTACCCAACATGGAAAGTCTGCAGTGATTAAACAATAGGGTGTTAGCATAAGGAAGATGGCCAAACACATTTCCCAAGCTTGCTTTCTTTCGAAAAAGCACTTCACGCAAAGCAAGCAACAATTCTCCTTTGCAGCTATTCTCTAAAAAGAAAGTCAGCGCACACAAGGCTTAAAAGTAGATGCACAAAGTCTTGTGGTTACTGGCTCAAGGGCAATACTGATCTTAACACTGAGAACGTCAGCTCCCTGAAACTGGGCTTTGCGCTGCTCCGCCTGCTCCAGAGCAAGGAAGAGGCTTGCAGTCAGCCTACAGCAGCAAGGGTACTTTAATCACAGACACTGATAAAACCCAAAGCTTGTAATGGTTTCCATTCCTGGTGAAAAGCAAGCTCACAAAACACACCCAGAGCAAGAGTGGAAAGCTTACGTAAGGGCTGCTTTGCTTTTTAAAGGTTACGGTGTTTTGGAGGGTCAGGACAGCTCTACCAGGAACAGCAGGCTGCAATAAAGGAAGAATTCTTTCGTGTGTCAGCACCCTGCCTTTTGGCAAAGCCACAGATAGGCTCTCAGGTTTTTCTCCACTAATCTCATTCTCTTCCAGGATCTCCCAACAGTATGTCCTGCCCCTAGAAAGTCAGAGCAAGTCGCTCGTCTGTCCAAAACACAGCAGAAGTCTGGACCTCTGATTAGTGGATCAGAAAGTTTAGTATTTGTGAACAGCTACAAAAGAAGAGAAGCACCATCACCAGTCTTCCCACAAACCTGAACACTGATTTAGAGCCCCAGCAAGCACTTCCACCCCAATCTTCTCCAATTAAGAAGGTATTGCACAAACATGATAAAGATCCATGGATATCCACGTACGTTGTGTTCTCCAAACAGCACAACTTTGTTTTACTTCTACTCCTACTCAGTTTTATTCCAGGCTGTCTAGCTTGACTATTTTGCATTATTATTTACTACTTCTATAAGATGTTTCCTGTCTTGCCATTCTATTTAAGTAAATCCCTTTGTCTGTCATGCTTTCCATATACTTTTTCTTTCATGTATCATTTATTTGCATGTCTCAATTGGTATCTGACCTTTGTAAAAAAAAAAAAATCAAATTATTTACTGCTTGCTGTTTTCTAAAGAACTTTACTACACTGCTCCCCAGACCCCAGCATCCTCAGAAGCTTTTGCAGAAGGGATAATCATTCCATTTGAAATACAAACTCATTTCAGGTAAGCTAATAACTATTTGAGGTTTGTTTAAAAAAAAAAAAGTTTGTCAAATCACACAGGAAGATTTAAAGAGAACACATAAAGCACTATGTAATTCTGTGGTCCCCCACCGCACCACCTGGATCAGCTCCAGCACAGAAGACAACATTTATTGCATTAAGAAGCAATCTTGAACACTTTTTTTAACACCTATACTACAGATTAGAAGGTTCAATGAAAAAAGTGAAATCTCAGTTTTATTTCAAAGGCTTTTTTAAAATACTGTTAGAGAAGCCTTAAAGACATCTGCCCCCAATATTAAGTTTCAGACAGCAAAGCTGGGAGAGCTATCGGTCAGATCCGACCTTGGCTGCCAGGTACTCACCGAGTTTGGGTAGTTCAGATAGCAGATCTGACAAGGCATATCCTGGGCTGATGACCTTGTGTTCATCTGGCGTGTTCGAGATTTTTTACTTGGATTAATTACATGACACTCTGCAAAGAGCTTCTCCAAGTTGCCATCAAAGTACCTGCATAACACACACAAGAGAATGAAAAATTAACTACCTCCTCTGTAAGTCATTTTTCAATTTCTATTTGGAAGTTGAATGTACTGAGTTGGTTTTAATACTTCAAAAAGCTCACACACCCACAACTTTTAACAAACTCTTCAGTAACATCCAGGGCTACAAGGATGATGAGGGGACTGGAGCATCTCTCCTACGAGGAGAGGCTGAGGGAGCTGGGCTTGTTCAGCCTGGAGAAGAGAAGGCTGAGAGGGGACCTCATAAATGCTTATAAATATCTGCAGGGTGGGTGTCAGGGGGATGGGGCCAGGCTCTTTCCAGTGGTGCCCAGTGACAGCACAAGGGACAACGGGCACAAACTGAAGCAGAGGAAGTTCCGCCTAAATATGAGGAAGAACTTCTTCACTGTGAGGGTGATGGAGCCCTGGCACAGGCTGCCCAGGGACGCTGTGGAGTCTCCTTCTCTGGAGATATTCAAGACCCGCTTGGACGCAGTCCTGTGCAGCCTGCTCTGGGTGACCCTGCTTCGGCAGGGTGGTTGGACTGGGTGACCCACAGAGGTCCCTTCCAACCCCTAACATTCTGTGATTCTGTGAACAAAACACAACACAGCCCTGATTATAGAGGTGAATATTGGACAACTACATCATTTCAGAGATTTAGGCCCAAACTGCACATCCCCGAAAATTCAGGCACCTTCAGTTCTTCAGCTGCATTTCAAGTAATTCATGATTCTCCACAGTGATTTCTTTGCATTAAAGCTCCAGGACAGGAAACTGAAGCAAGAACGTCTTAATTCACAGTCCAGGCATCAAGACACCTTCCTAAAGCACAGGTTTGACGCCCACAGGTTCAATTCTCTTTTCAGCTTAAGCCTTCCATTTTCCCCTAATATTCTAATGACTGAAACATTAAAGAGGAGGCAGGAAGCAGCAAACAGACATGGTTCGTGATTCAGCAGGTCCCTAGTTCCTGTACTTCACATTTTCCTCTGTGTACTCAGTCTACATTAAGTGTGCCCCAAAGAGGTCTTGACTTCAATTTTGGCTCTTCCTTCTCCGCTCTAAGGAGCAATGCATCAGCCAGGTCAGATACTCGGTTCAGCTGACAGAGCACTTACACATGGCTACCAATCCCCAATTAAGGCAACTGCAGCACTGTGCTTCAAACACTTCAGGCGCCTCCAGAGCTTGGGAACAACTGCTGCTAGGTCTGGACTCTGATCGCCAGTTCGACTAGTCCAATTTCACACTAAACACCTTGCCCATGTCCAAAGCCTGCACAGTCTACTACTTGGGCCAAAAATCCTAGCCATTTCAGTATCTTTCTGTTTCAAGTCAACCTGAGATATTTTAACAACCTCCTAAGAAAATCCAATTCCAAGTTTGCAGTGCTTCCAAAGATTTGATATCTCACAGAAGGGGGGATGCAAAATTGGTTGGGAGGAGATGAAAGACCACTTTCTATTTCCTGTTCCCTTAAGAAAAAAAAATAGGTTTGGGTTACAGTCTTACAGAAAGCTCTTCAGCTTGGTGAGGAGGGCCAGTTTTGAAAGAACCATTAGTAGGCAAGTCAGCCTGTATCCACTATCAAGACACCACATATCTTTCTCCAGCCTGCAGCAGCTGCAAAGAGCTAATCAAATCTGATAATTAACCAGCTAACCTTGCCTACATGTACATCCCCACTCAACGTCAGCAAACCAGTCATTCCCCTCCCCCTCACCAGCAAGTTAAATCCAAACAAGGTGGAATCCACCATGAGGGAGGAAACAACCCCACAAAACACATTTGACCATACCGCAGTCACATTTAAGGCCATCGAATTTACTCCCAGCACACGACTGTCCCTGGAGCTAAGCAAGCAGGCAAGGCTGAAGTTAGAATCCTTACAAGGCATACATTTAAGCTAATCACAAAACAGAATGAAAAAAAAAATCTGCTGTCCACCAACAGATAGAAGAGAACCAAGACTTTCTGCTGGGGAAAGAAGTTACTAGGTGTGTCTCCAAAATGTGGGACTAGGCCTGGTATACAACATCTAAGCACAATGCCTCTGGCTAGATCGTCTTATCCCGCAGTATTCCCAAAAAGTCCCAAATCCATAGCAGCTCTCTTGCAGCACTACCTACCGACAAGACTTGACTTACAGTTTAAAAGGGTTAATTTCACTGCTGGTTCATATGTTTCTTAATGCAGCTCACACACTTTAGATCTTAATTTTCAAGATGCTGAACTTTGAGGGTAGTGGTGACTTCTGGCATTGCAGTGTACACGAGGCTTTGCCACTGTTCTTCAATGTTAGCTCAGGGATTTAACGCAACCAAGTTATTTGCCTTCAGGATTACTTATATGTATAAAATTTTAGCAAGTGAATCCAGTGCAGTCCCATTATAGGCAGTATGTGTTTATTAAAGAGTCATAGATAAATATTAACTTCACAAAATGTTTCCAGCCTTCAAATTGTTCTTACACACAGCACGATCAGTGTAGGACATCCTCCGTTTAAAAAGAGCAGACAAAGAGTTGGGTGTGATGTTTGCAAAGAAAATAGTTTTGAAGACAAATGCTATGATGCAACTTTAATACCGGCATTCATGGTCAGCTAAATACTTATGGAAATACCAGAGATACTTGTCATGGTGGGCTGTTTTTAAGGGTGCATATCCACATCAGGAATTTGACTTCACCACTTGCACCAGCCAGTTCTACTTTTTACAAAATCTCTGCAGAAGTTATTCTTCTGAGCCATGACACCTACTGCCCTACACCAAGAAATATGGACAGAAAGTCACCAGCAACTGCTTTTCACCTATTCCTTTTTACCTATTCCCTCTAAATACCAACGGGTAACTAATTCAAAACAACCGTTTCCTACCCAGGCTTTCAGTAGTTTCCCAGTAACAGACACAAAAAATAAGTGATTTGACATTGTGTGTTTCTTGGGGCTAAAGGCTAGAAGTAAGACACGTAGCTTGGAGTCCTCACCCAGTTTAAACATTTCCAAAGCGCCAATATACCACAAAGCATGCAGGTGCTTACATTTTGGTAAGTCACAGCTCATATGAAATGGTTTCCATCTCAGAAGTGCCTGGTTTCTCCTACACTTACAGAGGAGGAGCAAATGAGACAGCTGAGGCTCTCAGCCAGGGCCACGCAGAGGACGGAGAAGAATCTAAGAAAAAAGACTAAGTTTTGCCTTTTAACTCTGCTGCACTCTTAATTCTTACAGTATTCACTCTCCTCTTTGGGACTGCCACTTGTAAACCTCACCAGTGTTGAGGAGAAACAGGGTGTTGGGTATTCCTCCTTCCCCATGCTGTTTTCTTTAAATGCATTTGCTTTCTTTGCTGTGCCAGGATGCACTGACCAAGTAATTTCCACAACTGTTTATATATACGTGTTTCAGAGTCTTGCTGTCACTGGTCAGTAAGAAAATATGAATTCTAGAAAATGCAGAAGAAAGCCTGGATCTCTGAAAACACACAGTTGCAAGGGTACTGCAGAGTAAAGTGCAACGCCTCTCTAGCTGCTCCACCACTTCTTACACAAATACCCAAGGGCCCAGCCAAAACACTGTTCCAGTTCCTTCAATGGTTAGGAAGTACTCGTAATTCCTATTACCACACCTTTTTTCCACTGTTTAAGCATCAACACAGACCATTCATTCAAGCAGATCTCCCTCTGCTCTTCCCATGTTCTTCCATCAAAGGATTCACAGGCAGCAGCTGTAGCACCCTTTCCCAACACAGCAGATCATCTCACACAACATTTCTCCACTTCCTTGTCCCAGCAAACCTTCTCAACCACTGGTTTCCATTTCCATTCATCCTCCTTGAACCAAAGGAGGCGAAAACAAATGCAATCTCAGTTGGAGATTTCACTACAAACTCACCTGCACTTCCCCTGAGGACCAAATGCATCAAATCTTTTTGGCAGGGGGATCAAGCTGTCAGCTTCCTTATTTCCTCAAGATTTCTTCCTGCTGTTAGTAACAGCCTAATCACAATTTTCTAGACATAATCGAATCCTATCCAAGGGAGTACCAAAGATAAAAAGCCTTTTCACTGGGGAAAAAAAGCTTCTACTGGACACTTTGGGATACTTACTTTGGTGAAAGAGCATTTGTGAACGTCACATAATCACCATATTTGCAGTAGAAGATATCCTCATACCAAAAACTCTGCCATACAAATTTTTCACCTGTTCAGCCTCTGCTGACTAGTGTTAAGCACTTATTTGCCCAAAGGAAAGCACACGACCAGGTACCTACAGAGAGGAGTCAGACCTTGAATGCACAAGGAAGAGGCAATATGGGCTAGCAGCCAAGCCACCAGGGCCGTCCTGGCATCCATCGTCTGCTCAGAGGGAAGGCGAACATGAGGCCAGCGAGATAAGCACCTACAACGGACTGCAAGACCTCTCTCTGTACCTCCAGGGATTAATCTGGACCTTTGGCTACACGCTGAACTACTATTCGTTTTAAAAAGTGCCCAGGAGAAGGCACATGAAGTGGGAGAGCTGCATTTTAGTCTCTTCATCATGAACAGATTCGTCCCCAAAGTTCCCCTCAGAAGGGACAGACACCACCAGCCATAGTAAAATTTGAAGGTAATCAAGATAACATTACAGGCTAAAGCACTTCCTTCACTTAATTCTGAGGTTCTCTGGTTGATCTGCACCTGCTAGTCTCCTGCCTCTATTAACCAAGCTTGTGAGACAAAGAGGAAAACATAGTATTTAACATCTTTATTCTCCAAAATGCATGCAGCACATCAGAAGCTGAACTCAAGTACTTCCTCCAGCACCCACTTCCATCATTCAAACAAGCCCACCCCAAAACAATAACTTTGCTTTTGGACACAGTCAAATAATTAATGTTTCACCAGTGGATAGGGCACTTATTCAATTGTGGGTATTACTCCATTGTAAGTGGAATAAATTCCTCTAACATATCTACCCCTCTTAATAGCACCATGCAATTATTCCACGACAAGGCTGGCACAGACAGTAACCTGCTTATTAAAAATATACATAACAATACACAAAAGCAATGAAGATGTTTTCATGTTCTAAAATGTGGAAATTTTCTTCTCAAGCTCAGACCTCATCACACTCACTTCTCAAAAAAGAAGCCACTTTATCTGGTGTACTACAGGCGAAGTTTGATCATGCTGACTCATGATGAATTAAGGTAAAACGGACACTGGTGAGGTAAATACACACCATTAAGCAACTGAGTTCAAGCTCTGACTTGGTGTGAAATCAAGCACCAAAAATTGCACCCAAACATTACACATTAGACACATCCAGACTGGAGGCAACAACAGGAATTTTCTGGGAAGTCTTTCTAATGGTTATTAGGAGTAAAAGGCCAAATTTACACCAGTTCAAGTGTTTAAAGTAGGAGTCCCCTAGCAAAAAAACTGTTGCAGAAGGTGGACTCACTCAGCATGAAAGAGCGCTGCGTGTGAGCACTTTCACTGGTTGCCCACGAGCAGTGCAACAGCAGCAGTCACCCACCGGCTCCCCAGCCCGAGCACAAGCCCCAGGCCAGACTCTGCCTGGGTTTAGCCCACACAGCATTGGGTGCCCACCGACGGGGGCGAGCCAGCACATAAGTTTAGCTATTAGCAAGCTGGAGATTTCAGACATAAGACTTTTTTTGGGTCAGATGCTGAAGACACAGGGAACAGACAGTGCTATTTTCAAGTAAAAAGTTTGGGGGTTTTCCCCTTTAAAAAAAAAGTAGCATTTAAATTTAATTTCTTGCCTGATTAGAGCATGCCTCTCCACCATGAATGCTTCCCAGTGTTTTTCAGCTCGTTTACACTAGCACAATGCTGCAAGGTTTGTTGGAAACACACACAGCCAAGCAAGTCTCAAAGCGATCTCTGTTACAGAAGCATAACCCAGTCTAAATTTGGGCTTAATCAGCTCATCACTTTCGTCTGAATGAGAACCACCTCTATTTTAGCACAACAATGTGATCTGTGGCTAGCTCAAGGCATCATTTCCAGCTCTATCACCATTTCAGACTGACCATTTTGCATCCTGGCTACTGAAGTGTCCACCTGCCTCCCACCCTTGCCTTCGTCTCTGCTTTAACCCAGCTGAGCATCAGCAGACCGCTGCAAAGGGCTTTGTGGAAGCTATTTGGTGACAAAATGACAGAAAGTAGCACCAGCTACTTGAGAAAAATGTTTTGATATTTTTCTAATACAACAGCACATCAGCACCCAAACTAACTAGGGTGCAATAGGTCTGCATGAGCAAGGGTCACGTATTACATTACTCACAGGGGTAGTCCTATAGAATTATGGTAAGTATTTTAATGAATATGTACCAAGAGTAAATGTTTACCTGTGGACTTTGTAAATATTTACATGTACTTAAAGTGTTTTGCTTGGAAACTGTAAAAGCCTTAACAATAACGCCTCACATAGAAGTGGCTGACACCTTCCCCTTTGAAAAAACCCACAGCCCAGTATTTTTTTAATTTTTTTTTAATTGATGGAAGTTTTAACAAACAAGCTTTCAGTGAGGAGGGGAAAAAAAACTATTGAATAATGGGATGACACTTTAGTACACTTAAGCAGAGGTACCTCAAAGTGAGATGGAGAGAGTCAAGAAGAGTGAACTGCAGCCTGACCAAAAGAACCAGCACAAGAAAAATCAAACACAGAAGTGAACAGACACACATTAGAGAGAAGGAACTACATCAGAATCCTTAACAGCTGTAGTCAGAGTTAAATCGCCTCAATGCGACTATATTTGTAACAAAGCTTTCACACTTCCATCATTAACTAAAAGAGGTCAATCTCAGCAAAATAAAGCAAAGACTAGGAAGCTTTAAAAAAATACAGTCACTTCAGAAAAAAAAAAATCTAGGCCAAACAAAACATAAGAGAGATACCTGAGCGCCGTCACTAACTGAAAATGTTACACAAAGGGAGCTAAAGGTGTCCTAAATCCATTATCCCAGGAGAGTGGAAATATTTAAGCTCCAAAATTATCTACTAGCAGACTGAAAATCTGTTGCTCTTCCATGCTTGCACCCTGCATGATCCTACACGGGCTCAGCCCCCAGCACAGAGCACCTCTGGGCTGTTAACAGGCATTCATCAACTCAACAGTACTACCAACGGTTGTTTCTGCCCATGGTTTTACAGAGCATCCTGTCTTCTCATACCCTGATCATCGGGCAAAGGAAATGGTAACCAAGAGAAAACTCAGCACCAGGCACAGAGTACTTCTGCCCTAACCCCCAACCACTGGTATCTCTTTATAGTTGTTGCCACCAGCAAAGACCATAACAACCACTAAGCCCCTATACTGCCTATAACAACCACTAAGCCCCTATACACACACACACACTAAAGAAAACCTGGAGCTGCCAAGATGAAGGCAGATTCACTTTACCAGTACCCTTGATCGGTCAAGAACGATATAGTCTCGGCAAGACTAACAAACAAACATGTCAGGAATACACACGCTAGAATGACATGCAAGAGCAGCTAAATCCAAATCCAAAACAGCTACAAGATAACAGGAACCTGTTCCTGCTTGCTTTTTTCCAGAGCCTGTGAAAATCCTGTGCCTGTATGTGTTCAAACTGGAAGGCACTCCTTCCTCCAAGGGGAAATTAACTTCCAAAGCTTCTCTGAAGTCTAATAGGTATTAATAGCATTAAAACAAGGAGTCACTCTTAGCTGGTAAAGGCCGCTAAAGGTAGAAGATTTAGAGCTTACACAAGAGAGCCTCCTTCCACATACTGTGCATTCATCCATTCTAACATTCATCCGGTAACAAACATTTCTTGCAGGTCCAAAGCAAAATTGTGGCTGCATCCTAAAATGGCTGCTTACCTCTCCATCAGCTTCTCTTTATCCCAGTTGAAATGGCTAAGCAGTATTCGAGTAATAGTCGCTGGATTCTAGAGGAGGGGAAAAAAAGAAAAATAATAAATAAGTGCTTGACCAAGTTGGTATACTGTTATGAGAACACCAAGCCAAGTTCTGAATAAACAAATGGGGAAATCAGTGTGTCTGATAACATAATTTGTGCAGACAACAAATGTTAACTAACATATACTGGAAAACAGTTTGAATTGACAAAAATTTTAAAAAAAACCTCTACAAAGGAAAACATCTACGTAAAATCCAAATACAGCTGAAGACTTAAGAACAGATTAGTTACTGCTACCACAACAGATGCTCAAGTGCCACCACTGCCATGTCCAGCGTGCTTACACAGTGTAAACCCATGATATCTGTAAAACGCAGGAAGGGCTAAATGCCATCCGTCCTACCCATTTTTGCCACAAGCTCCACTATTTGCAGAACAAGAATATTCCTTATTCATCCCAGCCCTGACCACCAAAACACCTGGGCTGAAAACTCTCCCAGAAAGTAACCAGCTGCCAGTGCAAGATGATAATGTCCTTTGAAATCTCCAGGTGTTCCCAAAGCACTCCAAGATTCAGAAAATACTACGCAATTATACAACTAAGGAAGAGAATACACCCTAGCAAGATCAGAAAGAGGACCAAAAATAAGAGCTGATTTTCACTTGTACACAAGGTTTTCTTCCAACTGAATGTGTATCATCAGCCAAGGGTTTGGTTATATGAGCCGAGAAGCATAACAAACCATGTGGCTTCTGCTACCCCCCAGAACCATGTTGTAGCTCCCTAAATCCAAGCACTCTCAGCTCAGTTTTAGGACCATTTACATGCAGAGGCAACAGCAAGCGCCAGGAGAGCAGCTATGTGAGCAGCTACATGTACTTTGCCATTTGACACAAAAATGGAAGTTTGCCTTAGGGCAAATTTTCAATGGACACTCTGAAGCTGTTGAGAAGTAGGACATAAACTAGTAATGCGATTTTCTGAGCCCGTGGGCTATAGCTACGACTTGAGGCTGCCAAAAGGCAATGCTTCCACCCAAAACAGCAATCCCACTCCATCCTTAGCCTCAGCCACATGCTTGTAAGTCCTGCTCTCACCAGCCCATGCTAGTACAGCCATCTTATGCTGCAACACCGCAAATCACTGGCTCAGAAATGGATCTTTTTTCACTGAATCAGTTCTCAAATCTGTTCAATTGCCTGACCACAAACAGCTGCATTAGCACAAGGGAAGGACAGCATCTTTCAGCAGCAACATCAACAATATTCACCAAAATAAAGCTCTAGGGTCAAAATGTATGCACAAAGAACTACCCTTGTGGTTTATACTATAAAAAGATGACACTCCTCTCCTTCTGCAGTCTGTTCTTACTCTTATTAATGCCAGCACAGTTTAAGGCAAAATAAGAATTTTTTCCAGCTTAAAAAAACCCATGTGAACAAAAGCAACTTCAGACAGGTTAGACCAGATCCCTGATCCCAGTCCATGTGAAGCCCCATAAACAGCTGGGACAGCAAATCTGCTACACAGTATGGGGCAGAAAAAACAGAAACTGGTATTGCCAAACTCTCTCCATTGTGAAAAAACGGCCCCAGTTCATCTTCAAACAAGTCTCCCAGGCAACACAGATCCAAGCTCCTAACTGCAGCGACACAATGAGGTGCCTGGCTGACAACCACACGCGACTGGCCATGTCGAAAGAGTGAGGAGCATCCCAACCTTCAGCACACTAGCAGGAGTCAGGATAACAGCGCTGCAGCTCCCTGCTAAGGAGCTGGGCCCACTTTCGGGCACATTTTCCCATTTCCTTGCATCAAAAGCAGTGACGGTGCAGCCCTGGGACAAGCTGGACTAGCTCGCTGCTCTGACAGGAGTTCTTTTCCCTTCTCTTCATAGCTCTCAGCCAAAGCAGCAAGCTGATACACCTTGCTGTGCAAACACAATGTGGATACCCTGAGGCAAGGCTCAGACACACTCTTCAAGCAACAGGGTGGTCTTCGCACAGTTTATGTCTCCTACGGAGATCCATCCTCACCTTTTGTCCTGGCAGCTGTGCCGAAAAGTGCTCTGCCCGGCCAACGCTGCTTGAGCTGCTGCAGCCATGCAAGAACCACGCTAGACAGCATGGAATCCCATTCAAAGAAAAAAAAACATCTAGATAAAGCTTTTGGGTAGCATCTATCCCTCATAAAGCCCAGTGCACAGCTGCACAGAGCCTGAGCCAGCCCTGCAGACAGAGGGGAGCAAGCAGCTGAACTGTTTCAAGTCAGTCCTGCTACCAAGAAGGTGCATGGGAAATGTAAGGGTCTCCTGCACCAAAGGCTATCTCAGCCCAGGGAGGAGGACTGCAGCTTCTTTCAGGACTCTCATTTTTTATCTTTCTAGGTTACTTTGTATTTGGGTCTCCACAACATCTTTTTCTGTAATACTATATATTATGCAGCAGTACCTTAAGTGAGCTATTAGGAGCTCGTTTAACACGCACACTTCCTAGACCAAATCAATGAAAGATGAAAATATACCTTAGTAGAAAAACTGATCTTATCTCTAGATTATCTTGCTTATGATAACAGCTCCTACAGTCAGTATAACTTTTATTTTAAAAAGATTCCCATGGTCTAGAACAAGTCTTGCCTCAAAACCGGGGAAATCTCCTGCTAAACGTTCCAGGCAGACAGCACATCTAGGTTTCTCCATGTAATCCTTCCAGCACTCTCACACCCATATCGCACCTCACTCGAGCCCCTCGCCCCTGCCACGCTCTAGAGTTACGAACAAGCTTCAGACAGTAAAGCGTGCAGCTCTTCTCAAACACAAGGATTCTTCACTCAGCCTACAGATCTGCCAGGTGTACAAAGAAACAGTATTTTCTTAATTTCTCAAACAATAGCATTAAGAGAGCTTTGCATTAGTCTGAAGTCTTGTCCTACCTTGTGCTACAGCAGCCCACCTGGCCACTGTACTAAGATTTCTGGGAATACCTATGAATTGCTCAATAGGCTAAGAAGCAACTGAGGTAGTGGTCTCTGGCTGACTTTTCTTTTTAAAGATGACAGGTAAGTTCCCCCCGTACTGAAGGAAAAATTATGCCTTATTAATACGGAACTGAAGTGGTCTGCAGTGATTATCAATTGCAACATGGCAAATCCAGCAAATACTGCTCACCAAAGAAGAACAAGAGGGCCTTATTTCATTTGTAGCTTCTCCATTTTCCCAATGAAGTGGCACTGCAGCTTTCCAAAACAAGTTTCCCTAGATCAGACCCCCCCAAGTATACTACCATCACCAAAAGCAAGCTGTTTTCCCACTGCCAACGGCAGTATACAAAACAGCACGTTATTTAGGATGATACTCCAGAGACCGGCACTGTTGGCTCAGTGTATGGTAACACTAACATGGTGTGAAGGGTAGCTTTTACTGGCTCGTTGGGCTTTAGCTTCCTCTACCTACAGCAGTATTTGTTCAACATGTTAATTAACAAAAAAAAGAAAGAAACCCCAGCAGCACGACTAGCTCCTACCAGGGACAGCTGGGCTGACTGCCTTCTCTGCTTGCCACATCCAAGACCTACTATTTAAAACTTAACTAGTGTTTCGCTGATACAGAAGGCAAGGATTCCTACAACCATGCCCTCGCTCATACGCAGTGTGGACAGCAATACGGCCTGAGCCAGCGCTACACAGGGAGGACTGAAGGCAGGGATGGAGGCAGCGCCAACAGGCTTGGTTTGCATCATGTAAACCATAGTTAAACAGAAACACAAAAACCTCTGGCATTAAGGACTGCTCTAATTCAAGGCAAGGCACACCAACAAGGTACAGGTAACTGCTGCTCTGCATTAACTGCTTGCATGCACACGCTTACCTTGCAATTATTTGGGAGCACTTTGGAGAAGTAAATCACGGCATCTACAACAATGAGAAGTTAGCTGCTGCAGAGCAGTTATGTTCTGTAACTCGGTCATAGGGGGTTAAAATGCCACCAAAATAATTCAATGTTTCAACTTGTTTTGACACTGGTTCTGCTACAGCCCCATAGCAGCCCTGCCACTGCTGTACGGGACCTCAGCAATCGCTTTGGACACTCTCTCTGCCCAGCACTGCAAAAATTAATAGCACATTGAAACACCACCAGATTACACAGCACTGGCATATTATAGCTCCTATTCCAAAACTAGACAGGCTTCTCATTTGGCACACAGGATTACTGTCTACGACTCTTACACCACAAAGATTAGTTACAAACAGGCTACGATGCTGCTTAGAAAGGACTAATAATTAGGCTTGAAGCTGCAGCAGGGAGAAGCGTGCATTTACAAAGGGTATTTACTATTTACAAAGAATAATTTTATTAAATAAAGCAGCCAGAAACAGCTAGCAAGGGAAAAGTGAAGTGAACACGTTCAAACACTGTTTTCCTCCAAATGTGGTTTGATGAAAGCTGAAACAGCATATCTAATTTACAACAGCCACCTATTAAATTTTACATGTTGAAGCTGAAGAGGATCACCTAGAGCTCAGGGCAGCAAGCCTGTTGATATCCAGATAGGAAGGAAACCTGAGGAAAGCAGCCATTTTGTTGAAATTCTCAGGGCACTTTAAAGGACTTGCTGTCACAACTATCTCACTAACAAAACATTCGTAATAAAGCTCTGCCCAGAGAGAAACACAGTCAGTCCTTCAGCAGTGATTTTTTTTTTTTTTTTTAGGTTAACAAACCAGC
>Ga0065711_1001836_pt1 | contig 41240 bp, 26 predicted proteins | sample Hoacrofraction12_FD_59098 | JGI IMG/M metagenome (GOLD analysis project Ga0065711, IMG submission 59098) | Hoatzin crop microbial communities from Cojedes, Venezuela - Epithelial fraction 12 v2 (version 2) | ecosystem: Host-associated > Birds > Digestive system > Esophagus > Crop | place...
GGGTGATGGTTTTAAACTAAAACAGGGTAGGTTTAGGCTGGATATAAGGAAGAAATTCTTTACAACGAGGGTGGTGAAACACTGGAACGGGTTGCCCAGAGAGGCGGTGGAGGCCCCATCCCTGGAAACATTCAAGACCAGGTTGGACAGGGCTCTGAGCAACCTGGTCTAGTTAGTCGTGTCCCTGCTCGCTGCGGGGGGGTTGGACTAGATGACCTCTAGGGGTCCCTTCCAACCCAAAACCTTCTGTGATTCTAAATAAAGAACAAATCGAAAAAGCATATCTCGTTCTATGAAAAAGGTGAGGACGGATTGAGGAGTCACCGTAAAATCACTATGAGGGCTTTTCTACAGCTGGATCTGCAATTACTGGCAGTGCCTCTCCCTTTCTCTCTCTCTTTTCTCAGATGTAGGTTTCAGAAGCGATTAGTGAGTTTGAGTGTTGATCTTAAGCCACTTTAACAAAGGTTCACTGTCAGAAGGCAGACATTTGCTGGGCATACCTTCACATGTCTGAAGCTAAATACCTGTGGGTAAAGGTGCCTGCATCTTCTATTCTTACCTGCTTAGAGCAGTTCTGTTGATATAAAATGCATTGTTTTTTTCTCTGTGGAACTTGATGTGGGATTTCAGGCCTAATGTTCATTTCATATGGATATAAAGCAAGACTGAGAAGAAATAAATAACTTCTTCATTTCCTAGCTTGGAAATGATCAAAATCTTAATATTCAATAGATTTGTGTGCTCAGAGGTGGAGCTGGACTAACTATGGGCCTGACCACTTCCTTCCATTACAAAACCTTGTTCTCAGTTGTTTGCCAAATATTAACAAATTGTGCTGAAATTTTCCATGACAGGTGTCAGTCTCACTCTGGACTTTTTGGGGGACAACGTCAGCTACGTCCTTAACGTGCCAAAGGCAGCATTCTTGCGGAAAAAAATTGTTAATATGGGTAAAGACTGTATCACTTTACTGTGACACATAGGCTCACATGAGAGATGAATTAAAATTGCGTGGTAATCCTCATTTTGGAATCTCCTAAATTTTGAGTGATTAACCTCAAAATTTTAATTTTCACTTAGGTTAGGGATTTTTGAGGGAAATGGGTGACCCGCACAACAACAACAAATTCTGCCTTGTAATAATACCATGCAATCATGAGATAAATATATTTGATTTGTGTTTATGTTTTATGGTACCAAAATGGATTAAAGGGTTTTAAAATAATATTTAATTATTACAGTTTTTCCTATGCCTGAATTGGAGTTCAATTTATTTTTGGAGGACATAAATGAGCTACAATAACACAGAATTATAGTCATACCGTCTCTCGAGGTTAACTGTAATGGTGATGATTACGACTTTAGTCTAAACACCTTTTGTTCTTTAATTTGACAAAATCCCTTTTACTTTAAATTACTTATATGCCCTGATGTGGTCCTTGTTTAGCAATTCTCTGAAAAATTTATCTAAAAATTCACAGCAACAACCAACTTGAAAACTATAGAGAATGATTACAACATACGAGTAGTGGTTTGAAAACACGTATTTCAACTTCGAAGTGTTGACTTAAGCTCAGGGCATAATTTACCAGTATAGTTCCCTTTACACAATTCTAAGAAATCATAAAGCTGATGGAACATGCATGTTATTTCTCTCTCCATCTACCCTTCACAGACCACTACACACAAACACATCACTGTCTTGAAGACATACAGAGTAAGATACTTCCTTCTACTGTCCACATTTTTCAGCACTCCTTTGAGATCACCCTATGTTTTTTAATCTTTTGTTTTTATTTACTGATGAGAAGAAATATTTAAGATGAGGAGTATACCTACACTTCAAAAGTTTGAAGGTTTCTTCTCGAACAGGGCATCATCGAATTCTTTTTAGAAAAACTCCCCAAAATCTCCCTCTTAAAACAGCCATCATTTCCCGCTGCCCTTAATGGGACTGCTGGTACTCCAGAGCTGGGCACTGTCTTCCTTTGTTCCCAAATCAACGTCAAGTCTCCTTCAGGGAAAAAACGGTAGTGCCCTATGTCCTCACAAGCACTACCTATATTACGTTGTGAGCATACCAAATTAAAACCAATTTCCAGTCTGTAACTGGAACCAGGACTTCCATATATATCCACTCAGTGCTTACTTCTGAAGCAAGATATACATATATATTTATTGCCACCTCTCCAGTGTAGAGTCAGTTCGTATTTGCAGAATATATGCACACAAATACCTCTGTGTGTAAACTACTCATCTGAAGGCTGTGATGGCCATGTCCCAGATGACTAGCATTATTTTTCTTTAATTTCTCTTTTTTTTTCCCTTTTTCTTATTACAGCATAATAATCACAATAAAACTCCAGAATAAGGTAATACTGANCTCTGTCAATGACACATTTTAGAACACTTGAGTTTTAGCTGGTTCGGGCAGAACTGATGGCAGAGATAAGAACCAAAGGTAAAACACGACAAGAGAATCAGAATAAAAAGCAACAGCTTCTGTTGAGTTTAAAGCAGGGAGAACAGCAGCAGAACTCCTCTGGGCTGTGGTCATAACCACTGTGATGTGTGTTGAAGGCAGAGACTGTTTGAGTTTGTGCTTGACATAACTAGTTCCTGCTCAGCCTAAGAAGAAAAGCGCCGTCACAGCAGCCCCCACCAGCAGCGGCAGCAGCAGCCTGGCAGCCAGCGGTGACATCCCACCCCGCAGGAACAGAAGCCTCCCAGAGCACTCACTTTCCCAGGAGGTCCCACACAAACCCCCCTACGTGTTGCGGTGCGGGGACCGACACCTGGCAGGGAGGGTGCGGTTTGCGGGAGGCGTGCTTTCTGAGAAAAAGCATAGTCAAAAAAACCCCCGCGCACAGAAAACAACTCGTGGAACCAGGACGTGACGATATAAATGGAAAGAAAAAGCAAGGAAGGAAACAAAACACAAAACGAAGTTACAGTGAGACAGGAGATCGTGGAATGGCAATAGAAAAAGTAAACAGTTAGTTACAAAGCAAGTGAATAACCAGACAGCTACAAATCCCTCCACACCATCACAGTCTGCGGACAGAAACAAAACTTCTCGGGCTGTGCACCCACAGAAGAAATGCAGGCTTATGGCCCACCTTCCTGCAAGAAAAAAACAAAACCCTGCCCACAGAGAATATAAATTAACGAGCTTGTGCTTTCAATCTCATGTTGACTCTAGAGTATTTTTCCAACTTCTGCATGGCATGCACCATATTTAACACATTATTTTTGGATATCTCTCCTCCCATTCCCACCTGAAAAACAACATCCCCCACCCAGTAATTGCAACAGTTACTGAAGAGTGGAAGCATCTCCCTCTTTAATTTGAGCTGAAGGCAGCTTTTGGCATCACTGAAAAGGCTTAAGAGAACTGTTTTCTGATTCTCATTTCATCTTCCTCTCCTCCTATATTTTCTCTTTCTCTGTTACCCTATATAGACCTTCCTAGCAGGTGACTCACTTCATCTCTTCTATGGATGAAACAGTGCTACTATTTCTCTTCTGCTGACGACCCATGGTCCAGTTGTCACATACAACTAGCATGAGGAAAAACTCCAGGGAGAGACTCTCCTTTGGGAAGTCTCATTTTTGTTAGTACAGTTCTACTCTGAATGTGACTTCTTTCTTCTCATCTTGCTCTCCACAGGATAACAACGGCTCCTGATAGGCACAGCAATATTCACTTATTTGCTTGCTGACAAACCCTTCTGCAAGCACTAGAGTTCTTCTTGGTACAGCAGTACAGAAGCATCAGTAGGCAAGATCATCTCTAGCTCGCTCTGCACAGACCAGTTTAGGATGGACTTTTACGAGGCTAAATTATCTATTCTTTTCTGGAAATCAAGACTCTAGCTCTAAAACATCCACGTAACATGCCTGGATATATCAGTTCACCCATGACGGAACACTTTATAAACACTCATGGTGGATAAATCCAGGAACAACCTACGCATTGAATAGGCACATGAAAATCTCTGCTTTGTGTAAAAACCCACAAGAAGAAAGCAAGCTTCCACAGAATCAGGGTTTGGGGTAGCAGCTAAAAACGACTCAGGACAAATAGAAATTTCAACAATTATTCAGAAAAAGAGAAATTATTAGTCAAAACCTCACTACAAAGTATCGGAAACCTTGTATCTTTTTCTCCAGTGCTGTGTTTATATTACTGTTCCCCCGAAAAAATCATTTCAGCTGCTGATACTTCGCTAATGCTCCACACTAGCAGTATGTACCGTAGGTCTCCAGATCTTGAAGACCTTTGCTATTTCCACCTACAGTGGTTAGAGAGCATGAATATTCTTAGATTTCCCCCTCCCCCCCGCCTTGACTTACATGGCTTCTGGCAGTCACATGATAACAAAAGTCATCTTTTCTTTGACATAGCTGAAATGCCTGTTCTAATTACTAGAAATAAAAGAAGACATATTCTATGTCATCTCAGTACCGGCAGAAAAGATGACAAGTTAAAAAGAGAAGAGGACCACTGATTTTTTTTATTTTTTAAAGCAAAGATCAGGTGGTAAGAAGGAACGGGTAACACCGAACAGTCAAAGTATTCACCAAATTGTTACAGAATGATGTCCAGTCATTTGGGGGGTTTCACACTTTCATTGATATAGTAAGAGTTTGGTCTGTGACTGAAACAGCAAGAAACTACCTCTGTAACAGAAAAAACGATAACTGCTTTGCAGTCTCTGGACCTGCATCTTTTCAAAGAAAATGTTCCTTTCTAACTTTTTGAAGATTTAGTGCCAATGATTTTATCTGTAAAAGTGGAGGCGGCAAATCTTCATTTCTCTTCTTTGTTATTTTTGCTTTGCAGACCGTAAACTCTTTTGATTATAGGCCACATATCTGTTTATTCAGTGTTTGATACTTCAAGTCCCAGTCTTGATTACAGTTTCTGAATTGTAATGTAATAAAAAAAACAAAAACAAAAACACACTTGCATTAAAAGTGTGCGTAAAATTTCTCTTCCTGACATTCCAATCTCCTCTAGGAATCAGGTTGAGGAATGATGAGTATTTCTGACTTGATTTTCCTAACCAGCAATTACTTCTGCACCTGGAAAAAATTATGGCACTGTATGGCACATATTTCTTCCCCATACTTTACTTCTAACAGAAGTTTGTTGCTTGCACCCTGATCCCTAGTCAACTTGCATGCCCTAAGATGACGACATGGTGAACTTCACACCCAGGATGGGCAGCTCTAAGGGACTGAAAAAAATCACACAGACAAATATGACTTGTAGCTGTTCTTCAGCTTTTTCATTTTGGGGCTTTGAGCAACCTGGTCTAGTGGAAGATGTCCCTGCCCATGGCAGAGAAGTTGGAACTAGATGGTCTTTAAGGTCCCTTCCAACCCAAACCATCCTACTATTTGATGTCTATAGTAAATGCACCTACACTATCAACTTGCTGCCTGAATGGTCTGCTGAATAAATCATCTATCAATGGGCCGAAACTTATCTCACTTCTGAAAAAGGGAAGACAGTTAAAAAGGACATATCCTCACTTTTGGGTGTTCAAGCTTACACAATAGGCATAGAGAATTTTGGTTAAATAAAACAACAACTTAAAGAAAACTAACAGGATGCTGCTTACAAATGCCAAGAGAGCAGAAACTCGGCTGACAAGTTGAACTGTTTCAGAGCTCTGTCAACCTTCAAGGAAAAAAGAACGGACTTTTTAGAAAGAGTTTTTCATTCAGAAATCATTCAGACGGGCCCATAATTTGACTATCATCAAGCCAATGAACAACAACCACTGCCACCACACAGAACCTGCAATATCCTCTGCTCAGTTCGCCTAATCTTCCTGACACTAAATGCAGAGAAGTTGAATAGTGACAGGATGGAAACTAGAAAGACTGTTCTGGCACAAGGCAAATGGGAAAAAACAAGTTTCCGTTTTGCTCTTCCAAGTTCGTGATTCTTCACTGCGAATGGTAAAGTAAAAAAAAAAAAAACACCCAAACATGTACCACTGCCTAGAAACTCCCTCTTGGCCCGCTGCAAGGTGAGCAAATGACAGAAAACAAAATCTGTTTCCAGTCTTTCCCAAGATCTATTATTTATAATTGTGATACAAATGTCATGAAATCATAATAAATTATAATTTTTGTTTGGGACATTGAAGTCTAGAAAAAATACCTGAGCATCCAGGCTCCGACAGTGAGATGAAAAATGCTGGAAAGTGCTGAATCACATTTCCTTTGGACAAAAGCAAATCTGTTCATTCGGCGTCACACGAGCCAAAGTTTACCCGTGTCCCTACCAGTACACAGAGTTTCCACGTCACCTGTCAGACGAACCTGAGTAACTGGTATCACAAACTATTCACAGTCATTTTTGTTGTTTGTTTCTTTGGAGAACCATGCCTGAGCAATTTACAAAATCAAAAGAACAAATTGTTTTCCAAGCACACCACGGTATTGGCAACTTTTCCTACCATCTCTCTTCCCTTACAGCTCTATTTGCCTTTCTAGTTCCAGCTGTACAAGCCCTACTTTTGAGCAGCCAGGTAATGAGAGCACACTGTAAGAACCTTTTCGCTTACCATCTACCAAAATAAAGGACTGAAGGCAGAAAAACTCTAAACAGACTTCCTAAAATAGGCACTCTAAGGTCTTTAAAACAAGAAAAACGGACTGAGTTCTCTCTAACTTCAATCGGCAATTTTGCTCCTCTAGTAACTTTATACCGTTCTCACCTCTCCAGTTCTGCTATCTTCTTATCCTTATCATTCTTCTCATTTTCCATCTCTTTCAAGATTTCAAGAAGACGATCCACTTCAGCTTGAGCCTTGCTAGATTCATCCCGATACCGTGTTACCTCCCGTTCCAGCTGCTGCATACGATCACTCAGCTCTGGGCTGGCCCTGGCCTCCAGTGTCGCCTCATGAGCCTGTAAGAAAAAAGTTCAAGAAAAACCACTTCATTCACACATACATATTTTACTTTATGATGACTGCAAAATGCTATCTAGATATCTATTTCAAAATGGCAAGATTAATTACTACACAGAAATACAGTGCATATGCTACTTATAAGTAAGGAGAAATACTTTTATTTTATACTAATTTCTTTATGGGAAAAGAAAAATTCAGACACAAATTTAATTTTTTGAATTTGGTCTAGAAAAATTTAAGCCATGTTTTGATCTGAAACAAATAAAAACAACAAAAAAGTTAAACTTCTTTGAAAGGAAAGAAAAAGAAAAGTAAGTGTGAGTGGGTATAAAAACTCCTAAAATACTTCTAAATCAGTGATATGACTGGAGAATTAGTTATCTGAGGTATTTTTAACCTAGCTGATTTAGAAAAGCAAACAACAGGTGACTAGCCTTCAATAACTACATCAGTATGCAGTGTGTCAGATCGATTTGCACAGCTGGTACTGCCGTGCTGAAGTCCTTACTAGTTACCTGAGCTGTGCAGACTAGGACTACTATGAGTACGGCTACCTACCAAAAATACCTTCACCTAGTTATCTAGGATACACGTGTTTTAAGATCAGGCTATGAGGACAAAAAGCATAAGAGGACTGAGGATAAAACTCCTCCAATGCAGGGCTGCTGCTCTTTTCTTTTTTTTTTGTAAATGGCTTGGTTTGATATAAAAATCACTAATTTATCAGTGAAATTAATTCAAGAGTTCCCAAGCATATTAGAGACAAAGAAAAGGCGATATTTATGCTGCAGTTTGAACGAGCAGACTAAGGACCATCTTTTCGTTCTCTCCCTGCCTCTCCGCTCTTGGATCTTGAACTGCTCTTTCCTACCAAAGAAAGCTATTTCAGAATTGCTCAGATTTGCTTCAGTGAACAGCAGGGTTGGTGGAGCTATTCTGCCGACCAAGACTGCCTGCAAGCTGAAGGCCTTTCTCTTCTCTGCAACAAACCTACAGCACAAAATAAAGGCTACAGACTTTTTCCACCCCCGTGTGCAGCTGTGGAAAGTTGTTTTACAAGCTGCCAGTGTTCTGCTCCAAATCACAGTAAGTCCAAACCCAATCATACAGGACACTGTTGCTTTTAAAGGTAATTGGACATAAAACTCGGGGTTAGAAGCTGCTGCTTCCAAAGAACCAAATAACAGCAAAAATACACTTGGGTAAATCTGTTCAGTTATTCAGTAAAATAAGACTGGAGGACAATATCTGTTCATTGACCCCAACGTTTTTTCCTTGAAGCCTCTTGGTTTTGATTAGCTCCTTTAATGCCAAGGCTGCACTCTAACGCAATCCAGGAGAACCTCAGAGTAGAATACTCCAGGACTGAAGAACGTCTTGATGCCTGTCTTCACGGGAAGTATGACCTTGGGACGGATCTGGGTTTCCCAAACACTGCAATGCTTCATGTTTCAGGGCCTTGGCCCTGCCGCTCCTGCCTGAGGGGCGATGCTAAGCTCTCTTGGTTTTCCTTTTCTTGAAGCAGGAATTCCAGAAAGCTGGATAACCTGCATAGTATTTTAACCTCAAACAAAATGCCTGGCAATCCCCAGGTCTTCCAGACAGATCTCAGCAGGAGTGCCCAACAGCCATAGACCCTAGAAGCACAGAAGCCTTTCCTGAGGCAATGCATTTAGGAAGACTTCAAAGGCTCCCTCCTTCTGCGTGACTTTCAAGTCAAAGCTCAACACTCCTCCGTCACTGAGCTGAAAGTCTGAAAATCCTGCTTCTGAGACCCAACTCCAGGTGCATCCCTGGTGAACCTGGAAGCTTTGAGAAGCCTTTTGGAGCTAGGGCTGTCTGTGCTTCCAGATTCCTTACTGTCCCATAAGCACTTCTAGTTACACACCCTTGAAAAGGGGTCTCTACAGCAAGCAGAATTAACGTGTTGCCAAGATGCTGCAGACTCCAGGAGGGCACTGCAGCAATGAGACTGACAGGCGTGTTGGTTCCATGAACAGCCACAGGCATCCGGGAACACGCTCCGCTTTGGAAGGAGAGCGTTGGGGCGTGTTCCTGAAACATGTTATTGGGATTTCCAGCCTGCAAGAAATCTGAAATCTTGGATTTCATTTCCTTTTCGACTATACCTACATTTCAAACAATAGCTCCATCCTTCCCTCCCAAATACTATTCTGCAGGAACTGGGAATGCTCGTTTTGGGGGGCATCTATAAATCTACTGCGAGGCACCTATCCTCTCCTAAGAGACACTATGTATATACAGAGTTAAGTCTGGTTTTCAGCAGCTGCAGAGCCTGAATTCTTCTGTACGGGATTTAGGTATGTTTCCAACATCTCAGATTGTTTGTTTTAACAAATACTCCTCCAGGCTCTTTAAAGTCATTCAAAATACATAGTCAGATAATAAAGAAACTTCTTTTAAAAAAGACAAAGCTAGGCTGTTAGCCTGAATTACCAAACTCTCTAACTCAAAATAAGTTATAAGACCTAACGCAATTCTACTGTCAGGACAGTCCTGATTTATATTACTCTGTGCTAATAAAAGCATCTCCACAACAACCCCAGAGACACTACTGAGAAGAGGAAATCAATTTTCTTTCTTAGAAAATTAGCCAACAAGTCATTGTGTCTGGTTCTTATAGAACGAAAGGGCTATTTACACGACATAAATTATTAGTTAAGACACATAACACATGTTATTTGTATATAATGCACATAAGTATGAATACTTTCACCCAACACAAAGAGAACGTTATGTGATACGGTGTAGACTGGAGACCACTTCCTGAGCTGTGAATTACTGACTGAGTGACTTGGGTCCATTTTGTGGGTTATGTACAAAATGCATGTTACATGACCATATCTAAAACCCTACTAGATTCATTTATTGTGTAGGAGAGAAAACCAATGTATTTCGAGGTTTCCCACAAACTCACATCAAGATCTGGAACAGATGAAATTGGCTACCTTCCCAACACAACAGTGTGCAAAATAATTCAGCAGGGGGTTTTTTTAACCAAAAAGAAAGTTAAACACAAATAATGAATTCCTATATTCACAGTAAAAAACCCATGTACAACTTCCTCCACCCAGCAAAGGTGTACAAAAATTCCAAAATAAGACAGTAATTTCATTTTTAAAACAGAATGGACATCCAAAGTGACAAACGCACCAAGACAGTTTCTGCTGTATTAAGAGACTATAAGAGGTGTATTTAGATAGGTTCAACTTTCAGCTCGGCCTGAGATTGTATTCCTAAATCTGCAACCTCTTAATATAGTTACAAATAGGAAAATGCATAAAAGTGTGATAAAAAATTAAATAAACTGAAAAAGTAGCTTGCTTACGGTGAAGGGAACGTTGCACGTTTTCCTCTGACAAATGAGAAATAAGAAAAGGTGTGTCTATGCAGGCCGCTGAGTTTATCTGATTACAAACTATTTCAAGCCTCTTAACTGTTACTACCGACCCTGTCACAAGCTCTCCATATCTGTTCCAGTCTGGAGTCAAACAGGTGAATTTAAGCTACTTTCAAGAGCACAATCAAACTCGCGTGTTTGATTCTGCATTGATCTGCATAAGAAACACAGTCACATTTTAGCTAGAAAGTAGCACCTTCTTTAGATATGTTTTTATTAGCAAAGCTCATCTGATCAGTATTAATCTTTGCCAGTGTGAATTTAATTTCAAATTCTAAGAGCTACAGGACTGAGAATAGTTTAAGCTTACTACTCAGTTTCAGCTTCCTATGCTGGCTATGCTCTCAAAGTTCTTAAGAGGGACTATAAACTGAGAGGTGGGTTAACAGCTTTCTGCTTTTCTGCTCTTAGCCATCATTTCCCACCTGGAATGTGGTAAGTGATGGGGTGAGTGCTTCATCTACTTAAAGAATAAAAGAAAGAGTGATTGTTCCTCAAATAACTGTACTATAACTTCTATTGCTTCCACAGAAAATCAGCTGACAAAGCCAACTTCTACATCTAAAACACAGATGACCAATGTTTCACAGAAATAACCACTATTTACAGACGGAGAGGAGAGGAAGAAAAAAGCACATTAATTTTTTTTTAAGTTGACATTTCTCAATAGGTAATCTTACACAGCTTCAAGCGTGCCAGAGGCAGAGAAGAAAACAACAGCACAGATGTAATTTAAAAGCTCTAAAATGTAAATAAATATTCCAAACGTTGGCTAAGACTCCAAATCAGTATTGCTAAAAGATTAACTAAATCAAACAGCATATAATTCACAGCAAACACCTTCTACTTTTACCTGTGAATTGAGACAGTAAATCCAGTTTAACATTTCACAAATATTGCCAAGAACTTTTGGCCACAAAGTAGAAGTTCCCAAGAATCTGAAAACCCATTTTAATCAGCCCTCCTACTTCCAAGTGTGCCTCCCATCTCCTAAAAATAGCAAATGCACGTACAAATACAAAAGTATATTGTGCCTATTTACTGCAAAAGACAAACACATATAGCCATTTTCTTTATTTTTGCTGTTGTGAAGGCAGCAGTTCCCCGTGTGCTGCCTTCTATCACGTCTTTATTAGTTTTGACAGAAATATAAATTGGAAAAACCACCAGATTTGCTCCTCCTTAGCATTAGTTCCAATGCTCTAAACCCCACATACTGTAACAGCCCTTCAAAACAGCCGTACTGGAAGTAAAAGGCTCAGTGAATTCTCCAGTACACTAGGCACCAGAAAACTTGAGTCTGTCACAAGGAGTTATTTGTTATCTTACTATTGACAAAATCTCTTAAATAGTTAGTCTCTGTTAATGTGACTGTAAATTTTTTTACACTGAGTAAGCAAGTATTTGGTTGGAAGCATTTAAAAAAGAAGGCTGAAATTCTACGTAAGAGGAAGATGCCTCAAGAGAGCCCATGACTGAAAAAAAAATTCTCACTTCAGAAAGGCATGGGTTCCTCGAGTCATTATTAAACACCAACAATTTGCTCTCTTTGGAATTCACACCCCCACAAAAAGTGTCCAAAGAGAGGAGGGAAATGCCCAGGTGAGAGCAGTCTTTGTGAGCGTACTTCAGCCCCTCACCCTCAGTACTCTGACCCGGGCTTTGCTCATCTGACCACAGGCTGCTGTTCTACAGAAACAGAGCTTCATTCAACGTGCAGAAGGGCTTTACTCAAGTAATGACCACATGTTCAGTACTTGTTTTTTGATATTCAATGTATGGCTTTATGCCTTGTTTATTCTAAATTACAGAAATGACACTGAAAAAAACCAGTATTTTCCCAGTTTTCTTTCTATCACATTAATCACGACTGTACACTATTTCTTGGCAAATGGTAACTACCCACTTCATAACACCACCAGTGGGAAATGAGGATGCAGTATTACACCTGTTGTGCAGGTGAAAAACTGAGATGCGAAAATACCCCGCCTTATTCACTTAATGCTTCCCTACCATTAAAAAAAAAGATCATCTAATTTTTCTAGACTATTATCATCTTCCTTATATATCTCTGGCTCATTCTTGGAGCACTTTTCATGCAATACTGAAGACTGCAAGAGTCTGGCAGACAACAATTTGTTTATAAAATATTATAACAACTACCTCACGACGAAAAATGAGAAAGGCCACAAAATGTTGCATCGGCCATTTCCTAGCTTTTGGATGTTTAAGTCTCAAAAACAATGTTACCTTAGCAAGGCTTCTGGGAGGGGTAGAGCAGGTAAGTTTAATTTTTTAGATGTAAGAAAACCAGGAGGAAAACCCCTCCAAGTTTCCACTGCATAAGATGATGCTAACATTGTGATGAACCATCAGTAGGACTGGAACATTAAAAGCCACCACACAGCCTCTTGTACCTGATCCTTTACGTTGGCTATATCGTACTGGGGAATAAAACGCACAGAGGGTTCCCATATTTTGTATTTTCTGACTTCAGAGTAACGGTGAGCCTCAGAAATTTTGCATGATATTAAAGACGACCTAGAGAACACGCTCTCCTGGGCACAAATTCTCCTGCCTATTTGGCCTAAGTGCAATGCTTTTGCACTACACCTCATTTCCCCAACCTTTTATCGACATTATTCAGCCAGGTTCAAATTCCATGCCTCTTATCCAGGCAGATGCCACTAATCTACCAGTCCTCCTCACCCCTCACCTACCACTTTTTTCAGGTTCGGGGGCTTTTTTTGCACAGTTAGTTCTATCCAACAGCATCGACAGTCCCACATCTTCTGCCCATACACAACCCCCCTCCTCATACCTTCCTCCCTCTCCAGGATGGGGTATAACCAATGCAGGTAGAATCTTTAGGAGGTTTCACTGCCAAATCTCTCTCTGTACTGAGTACGTACAAACAGACACTGCATTTAACCTTTAGCCCATTTATTTAAACAGGAGCATCAAAAATATCGGTTATAAGGACCGAGTCTTTTAATAAAAAATTACTACCGTGAAAAAAAGATTAAACCCAACATATTTCTATATTTCGTTCTTGCAAACTATAAGCCATTATGGCTGAAAGTTTATATCAAAAAGACACAAAACCAAACAACATCTCAGACTGAATCAAACAACATAAGAAACTTCAGGTAAGAGATTTAAAAGCTTTTGCAAAACCATAAACATTGATAAAAGAATCTGTTTAAAGGATGCATTAAACAAGTTTAGTACCAGACTGTACCAGTGCAATCTACAGGACAGAAGGCTGGCAAATTATTTTGAAGTGGAGGAATGCATCAATTTGCCAGAAAAATCCTGAGTCTCCTTTTCACACCTGAACACAAAATACCTTTGGGGAAAACATATTCTCTGTCATGAAATACCAAATAATGAAATACTACAAATGTCCTATCCACTAATCTCACATCCTTTAAGAAAATAGTGTTATTTTCTTCTAATCTTTGTGCACCAAATACCTTAGACTATTTATTAATGACTGTTTTTACATATGATAACCTCAAAATGCAGTGTAGGTGTTATTCTGCGCTAGTTGATTGTTCATTGCTCTTTCTGACAGTCCTAACAAAATACTTCTCCCTCTTGTACACAGAAATCTTTTCCCAAATCTAATCCTGTAAATGCACTGTGTTATCTGCTCTATTAAAATCATTCCTAATCCGGGGTGTCACAAAAACGGAGCTATTAGAAGCCCCAGGAATTCTCTGACCTTCAGACAATGATTGTCAGGATAGACAGCTACGTTTACCCTGAACATTGGAAAGAGAAACACAGATATCAGCCTTCTGAAAGTTTTGTAAGGCTTTTTTTGTGTTTTTTTATGTACACAGTCACAAAAGAAATCACTGATGAAAACCACCTTGGATTACGTAATTTACGGTGTCAAGATATTATCATACAAACACTCCTTGAAAGGAGTGCTCTTGACATCAAACAGGAGGCTGGTAATAGGATCCAAAATTAAACTGACATAGTTCCAGCGAGCTTAATGGTTACACAAGTTTTTAAGCAATTTTTCCTTGCCATGACTTCATTACTCTTTCCAATGCGCTGCCGTACATGGCGTTACAGAATCATGCGAGAAGCTTGATTTGCATGGAAATTCTACGTTCTTGCTCTGAAATGTACAGACAATGGAGATGAACGAAAAGCTATGGGACACTTCAAGCAGCAAAATGAAACAAAAATACTGGCACAATGTTAAGCTGTCCAAACGAACATGAAGTTAGACCAACGCAGCCAAAAAGTAGAAGTATCTTTGAGGGCTCTTTTGAGCATGACTGCTCAGGTATACCATAGCATTTTCTTTGTATCCATACTATCCATACCCACTACTAAAATCATTCACCAATATACTCTGTGTTGGCCTAAACATAAAGGCACGGTGAATACACATGCGAAACAGAAAATTAAATGTGGTTGGCAACAGCTGCTCAGTTTGCCAGGGAACTTACTGGCTTGGATGGATGACTCAATAAAACTTCAGGGTGCTAAAGGGAGAAAGAAGATAGGAAAAGATGGGGAAAATTCGGCATAGGAACAGTGTGAAAGAGGAAAAGAAAAGATGCAACAAGAAAAGAATTTAAGATACTAGCTGCAACATTAATTTACTAAGACGACAGGATCTTAATTTGTGGTTTTGGCACGCATTACTAACCAGCTTTTGCAACACGAGAACCATGGGAAGTTACCCTGTGCAAGTTTCAAACTTGACCTTGCTTTATTAGTTTAACAGTTTTGTCCAGCCCTCAAATATTTTTTTAGTCCTGTGTTTCGGTTTACAGATTACAGTTTTACAGATTGAGCAGGACTTTACTTTCTAGTGGTTCACTTAATTACAAGACAGCTACATAGTTTAGAAAACTGATTCCGTAACTGATATTATCTGAATGCTGAACACAATTGCTGGGTTTTTACTTTTATTTTTACAAGGCATCCTGATTTACTTGGTGGCCTTTTTCTTACTAGGTTGCTACGCTAAATACATCATTTATCAGCCCTTCTTTGAAAAAACAAATCACCAGCTGACAGCAAAAAAATAGTATTTCCATCTCACCTACCAGTATTATCAGCAATATTTTCAGTTGTGGCAGGAAATCGACATTCACAAAAATAAAAAGCACCAGAGCCTGTACTAGGCTAACTGAGCTAGATCTCGGGAAACGTAGAATTTAGGTCAACGCTTCATTCAGTCATTTTTCTCTGTCTTTTGAAAGGTATAATACTCCTGAACTTGAAGGAAGAACACTGCAGCAGAAAAAAAACCTCCTCTGAGTGAGCCTGTTGAATCTAGAGGTATTTTCCTGGCAGGGAATCACTGCTAACATTCTCCAATGAAAAGTTCCTAGAACTGCACCAAGAGGAAGTTTGTTAGCATATGGTTTTGGATTCTTGCTTTTCTCTAACCTCGATCCCTTTCAAACAAGGAAAATATCCACAGGGAGGAAAACTATGCAAAGGAAAGGAGCAGACAAAAATCCACTCATCTTTGCTGGAACAAATTCTAGTATTAGTTGGTCTCTCCCAGACTTGAAAAACAAAATGAAACAAAGCATATTGGCTGGGAAAGACAAGACAGCAAAAGCTAGGACAAGAGTATCCTGAAGAAAAGCAACTAGAAGAGAACTTTTTCAGTATAAAATGTTACACTGAAATAGAAATTTGAAAAAAGAGTTTCTTAAGGGGAAAAGACACCCAAACACACAGCATAAAACTACTGCACAGAAGAACAGCGAGAGAACCCCTGTGTATGATTTCCCTCTAATGATTCCACCTCGGCAAGTACGGAGACAATTTAAGGCAGGACACCAAACTATGCAAACTCCACAGGAATTCACGGCTTGCTTTCGGAATTCAGAATCTCCCATAGTATCTCCAGCTGGCAGCAGGCTGACAGCTGAGCACAGAAGCAATAACAGCAGAATAATTACAACATTAAGCACACAGATTTGCATAACCATCGTATCATTATTTAAAAAAAAAAAACCAACCCCAAATACGAAAAACACTGTAGTTTTATTTGCTAAGACAGGGATCAACATAAAATGTTCGTAAGTAAGAAGAGGAACAGCAGCAATGAGAAGTGGACACAGAGTCAGACACTAAAGACTGCTTCCACCGAAAGAAAAACAGCCTCAGCAACTCTTCAGCACCCCTGCACTCCACTTGGTTAATAATATTTCAGTTTATGTAAACACCTTCTACAGAAAAAGGGGAACCTTGCACTCTACATGATTTCTCAATGGCTCACTGTTTAAAGATTAGCAAGAGTTTTTTCCAAGGATTGCCCAAATCTTTTTTAGCTAATGCCTTAACAGTAGTCCAATTCAGTCTCTTCTGTCAGCTCCTTAACTTCTAAGGCTAACAGATTTAACTGAAAGTACTCAAACTGTTCAGTGGAAGTAAGAGGAAAGGGAAACAAGACTGATGTTAGATACATCTCCATTAAAACTGCAAGGGAAACAACCTAGAAGAAAAAGCTTTTTATCTTTTGCTGTTAAGAGCTACACAAGAGTCCTTCCTACACGTCTTATGCAAAACAGCTCTAAGATAATGTAATAAAACCCCACACAGTAAACCTCTAATTCGGTTTTAAATTGAATGCTCTTATGTAGCCATTAGTTTCAAGGTTACTTGTGATGGTTATTTGCAATGGTTAACAAGGCAGATGTGTAAAACTGAGATTTTCAGAAGCTTTAAATTGGAGCTGGATTATCGATCCTAGTCGTTTCCAGTATGACAAGGAACTAATCCACCTTGAAAAAGTCAAACTGCCTGAATAAATACCTGCAATGCATTTACAGAGAGAAAGCCTTTTAAAAATAAATTTTTCTGCTTTTCTGCAAATGACAAAAAAAACATTGGCAAATTAAAAACAACTGGAAAAAGGTTATTAAAGAAATATGTAAACTTACTCATAAGTAAGTATGAAACATATTCCAGTGGTTGCTAACTATATTTTCTTGTGTAACTAAGAGTAACTGTGACTTGGTTCTAGGAAGCAAGGAGGATCAGTTGTAGAAGTGGGCTCTTTTGTACATCTTGAGCAAAGCAAATGCACGGTCAACTATATGAAAGCGTATCTCGGTCCTAGATTCCTTTATAAAAAGTCCTTGTAGAGTGACTACTTATCACCAAAAAAATCCTTCCATTGAATTTGAGTTTTCCCTTGAATAAGAAGAATGCAGTAGCCCAAGCTGACACAGCACTTAAAAATGGAACAAGGTATTGACGATTTTGTCTCAGTAGGACTTGAGCGAGTACTTCAGGGTCTCTGCAGAGGAATGCCCTAGTAGGCAACAACACCTGAAGCAGAGCAGCAGATATCCAGAGCATTATGGAAGGGCTTTATACTGCTCATCGGTAATGGTAGGCTATCAATTTTCTTTGCTTGTAGAACTGAAACCACCCTGACTGAACGAGGTTAGGTAGCTTCTTTGGATGGCAAGATGCAAATCTGTCTGTGTTTACAATACAATGAATTTATTTTCATTAGTTTTCTCAGAACCAAATTAAGAATCATAGAATGCTTTGGGTTGAAAGGGACCTTTTGAGGTCATCTAGCTCAAACCCCCAAGAATATGGCTGTGTGTTGCACAGCTGTTCTGTACAGTTCATAGTGCTCTTAACGTTTGAGCAATTTTCCCATTTTAACCCTAAGGAAAGGGATCACAGGAGAATAATTCACCTTCTTCACTATTTCAAAAAAAAAAAAAAAAAGGGGGGGGGAATTATATTACAAAAATACATGGTCTTATGAACTGGCTCATTGTACCTGTGTAATGTTCCTGGATACCAGCTATTAAGCACAATCCTGTCTAAAACGGCATGAGCAGAGGTAGACCTAAAGGAATTATAACTATGAGCTGTCATCACAGTGCAGATCAGATTAACTGCATGTTCATCTTTTAGCTAGCAGTGCTTCACCAGATGTTGGTCGACCTCCACATCCACTTATACTACTGATACACTCACTGCTTATAGAATCACAAAATGCTTTGGGTTGGAAGGGAACTTTCGAGGTCATCTAGCCCAACGCCCCTGCAGTGAGCAGGGACATCTTCAGCTAGACCAGGTTGCTCAGAGCCCCATCCAACCTGGCCTTGAATGTTTCCAGGGATGGGGCGTCCACTACCTCTCTGGGCAACCCGTTCCAGTGTTTTACCACCCTTACCATAAAAACCTTCTTCCTCTATCCATTTTAAATCCACCCTCCCTTAGTTTAAAACCATTACTCCTTGTCCTGTCTCAACGCACCTTGCTAAGAAGATTGTCCCCATCTTTCCTCTAGGCCACCTTCAGGTACTGGCAGGCTGCTATAATGTCTCCCCGAAGCCTTCTCTTCTGCAGGCTGAACAACCCCAACTCTCTCAGCCTTTCCTTAGAGGAGAGGTGCTCCAGTTCTTGGATTATCTTTGCAGCCTCCTCTGGACCCGCTCCAACAGGTCGATGTCCTTGTGCTGGGGACGCCAGAGGTGGATGCAGGACTCCAGCTGGGGTCTCACCAGAGCAGAGTAAATGGGCAGAATCCCCTCCCTCGACCTGCTGGCCACGCTTCTCTTGAAGCCCAGGATATGGTTGGCCTTTTGGGCTGCGAGTGCACATTGGTGGCTCATATCCAGCTTTTAATCCACTAGTACCCCCAAGTCCTTCTCAGCAGGGCTGCTCTCAATCCCTTTGTAGCCCAGCCTGTATTGATACTGGGGGCTGCCCCGAGCCAGATGCAGGACCCTGTCCTTGGCCATGTTGAACCTCATGAGGTTCACACAGGCCCACTTCTCCAGCTTGTCCAGGTCCCTCTGGATGCATCCTGTCCTTCTGGTGTGTCAACTGCACCACTCAGCTTGATGTCATCTGCAAACTTGCTGAGGGTGCTCTTGATCTCACTAAGTCATTGATGAAAATATTAAACAGCACTGGTCCCAGCACGGACCCCCGAGGGACACCACCTGTCACCAGCATCCATCTGGACATCGAGCCATTGACCTCTACCCTCCGGCTGGACCTTCCAACCAATTCCTTATCCACTGAACAGCCCACTCATCAAATCCATATTTCTCCAATTCAGAGAGAAGGATGTTGTGAGGGACTGTGTCGAAGGCTTTACAGAAGTCCTTATAGTGACAAAAGTGATCTCAGTGGAAGCACTGAAAAGCAGTACATTTAACAATGATAAATACACAGACATACTCCCTAAATACCTGAAATTCCACAACTGTTTTTTCATAACTTTACTATTTATTATGCACTCTCCCAATTAGTACTTTTTTTTTAAAGTAACTGTAACAGTGTTCTCCACTGCAGCCGTCTGCCTACAAATACTACCATCCAATTGCTGTAACAATCTCTGGCAAATCTTAGCAATTAAATGTGCACAACTATCTATTCTTGCTATTGTGCTTTATTGATGCCGAGTAACAGAACTGTTTATTTTGTGCAATAGAATTCAGAAGAAGGGCAAACATGGGTCTAGATATGTGTCTATAGAGTTTCACTTACACAGAATTCTCAGGTGCATTAACACCCACCTCGCAACCACACAACAGAAATCCTACAGAGGTCTTAACTGATGGCTCAAAATTTGATTTGACATTCATTTGAGGAACTAGGACAGAGTTCCAAACCACAGCACGGGCACTCCTCCTTTTCCTCGGCAGGATATAAAGAAACAGCTACAACTCCGAAATTCAAGACTTAAATTTCTTTAAAAAATTGCGTGTTCTTCTGTCTTGTTCTAATTTTATAAATAGAAGTGTTATCACTATTTTGGTTAGTTTGTTTTGTGCTTCTTCGTCACCTGCTCTTTTTAACTCAAAAAGTTCAAATCAAATCAATGTTCCTCTAAATAATGCGGTATCTATGCTACTCACAGCTAAAACACAGAAGGCTTGCAATGCAAACATAACCCAAAGAGCCTGTTCAAATGAATTCGCTTGCTTGCAATAGAGTATTATTCTTCTGAACAGCGAAATCCTACCAATCTATGAGCTGTGACTGGCAATGAAATTAAAACATCACACACTTCACTGGTGCTGGTGAAGTTTTTGTTGTTCATTTGTTTTTATGCATTCCTATGGGCCAGGCCAATCATGGATGTGAATTTATCACACAAACACCTATATGCATATTGCTAATTGATATGTGAAATGTTCAGCTGTTAAATTTTTAGCTGTGAGACCAGTTTAATGGCAGAGCTACTGTGATGAACTGTTCTGAAGCAGATCAAGTCTTTAGTTCTTAGTACCTCTTAAAAAAGCAAACAGTCAACAGCACTGTTATCGCATGACAATGAAGTCCAAAATTAGCACCAGCGTCTGAAAGTTACTTTGTGATCAGCTTAGTTTGTAATATGGTTTGCATGGACACAACTTCACAGTACTTGATGAAAAGAAGTTCACAGAATTCAAAATTAAGACCCAAAGCTTTCTGTGTAGACAGGGCCAATCTGTCTAACACAACGTCTACACCACATATATAAATAGGAAGTAAGATTACCTTCTTCAGTTGAGTTTCCATCTTCAAACATTCTTCCTTTTTCTGTTCCAATGCAATTTCCAGTGTCTTGAGTCTTGAATCTTTCTTCAGTCCTGATGAAGCTAAGGATGAAGCGTGTTCCTTCAGATCCAGTAAGGATGACTAAAATAAAAGATGCAAAATAACTATCAAGTACGTGCTTTTTATGTGCAACAGCTAGTTTCTTAATTTGACTTTATTTTCTTCCTATCCCTTCACAGTATGTTCAGGATCCAACCTAGAACAACGTATTTTGTCAGGATGTTGATGTCACTGACTTAAGACAGCTTGATTTAATTCAGGTTTTCAGGATCAAAATAAAACCTTATCTAAATTAACTTTAAAATAATTTTTAAAGATGGAAGATTCTGTAAACTGGAGCTAGTGCTTCAGTGACAGTCAGATTTAAGAAAAATTTGTTTTAAATAAAAACACATTTAAAAATCATATGTGGTTACCAGATTTGGCCACTGTAGCTAAAACTAGGAGCAGTCACAGAATCAATCACAGAATGTTTGGGGTTGGAAGGGACCTCTGTGGGTCATCTGGTCCAAGGCCCCTGCTGAAGCAGGGTCACCCAGAGCAGGCTGCACAGAACGCTTTTCTGTATACTGCTGCTATGGGGTGAAATGGATTCACGCTACCTATCTCCAAAAGACATCTCAACTTGTTTTCCAAACCATTTTTGTATTGTTTTTTTCCTGTCAAATGTTGACTTCCATGTAGACAAAATCTTAGCACTTACTTGGTGCATATTTTTCGTATTGTTTTACTTTGATTGAATTTTGCAAAAAGATTGTAGGTAGACTTGAATGTTACAATTCCAAGACAGGAAGAGAGAACATTTATATTTCTCTCATATAATTAGGTTATTTTTATTAGCCAGTTGGCTCACTACCAATAACTAACTTATCAATAAAGGACTCTTCAGAGTCAAAAGAACCAGCAGCAGTGCTTGCATAAAGGAATAAACATTTATCTGCATGCTCTTGGCACCCACAGCTTTGATCAACCTCTGTCCTTTCCTCCCTCTGTTTAGATAGGAGCAAGCATGGCTCCAGTAAACGCTACCATTGACCATTGGTCCTTCACTACCAATATGATTAACTGCTGCAAATAAGGGGACTGTGTACTATCCATGAAAATGTGCTTCTAAGATATTTATATTTTGAAAAATTATAAAAATATGTTTTACTAGATAAACTAGTTGAAGAACCATTACTACAAAGGAACAGTTTTCTAAGTTTTCTTCATCTCAAATATAACCCATAACACATATAACACATAATACAACAAACAATTCTAACACAAAAGATTCATTCTGCTGGTCAACCTCTTTCTCTGTGAGATCTCCTTGCAAAATGCCGACTTTCTCTTTCAGGTCCTTAATGTCTTTTTTGTAATTGTCAATCTCTTCCTGTTTTTCTCGTTCGTCTCTGTCGCGCTGCTCCTTTAGGCGCTCAATGGTCCTTTCCTGACAAAAGAAGGCACTCTGTGAAGAAAATCCCTCTTAGTTCAACTTCTGAGACTTCTTCTTACAATACCACTTACACACTGTAGACAATAGCGTAGGATATTGCCATTTGCTTTTATTTATGGTTGTAAAACAGATCCGTAAGGAGGAGGAAACTTAAAAAATCTACGGATTCATTGCTAAGAAATATCAGGCTTTCTGTATCTCACAGTTCACAGTACTGTCACAAAGCAATACAATTTATCTGGTTCTGATAATCAAAATTAACCTAGACCAGAACACACTACATATTGCTTCCTTACTTATTTAAATCTTATTTTTCCTAAATGTACAGTTAAGTTTGTGGTCCCTCCGAGAGGAAACACTGTAGTGCGTACGTGACGCCAGGATCGATATATAGTACAAAAAGGCAACAAAACAACTTTTCTGTACACCTGGTATCAACAGAGCTTTGGTTATCTTGGAAGCTGAAGGGATGCAAGCGAATTCCCCAACCTCACGTGAAGCTTTACCATAACTTTACAATTACAGAGTCTGACCAGCTAAAGGCACTGTAACCCCGGTTCTCCAGGAATAAAAAAAAAATACGCAGTAATTCCAAAAAGTTGCCCCACAAGCACAGAAGAGACAAGGCTGTTCCCTCAGCCACCTATCCGCCGAGCATCGGGCAAACAAGAAAACCCAGTGAGAATAACAAAGCTGCAAACAAAGTGAGACTGAAATAGAGCTACCTCAGGAGAAGCACTCATTTTCGTTCAATACTGGGAACTAAAAAGCAAAGCAAAACTTTAAAAATAAATTTCTTATTAAAATATCTGAGAAGATAAAAGGAAACAAGGTATTGCCCAGATTTTTTTGTTTTTTTTTTTAAAAAAGAGGGAAAAAAGCAGAAGAATCCACTGCTGAAATGTAAGGCATCCCCCAACCACACCATGTCAAGAGACGACAGCGTGAGCACCCCAATCTCTGTCCCGCAGAGTGACAACAGGCAGCTGACGGCATCAGCCGGCGGTGCCGCCGCACCCCTGCACCCCCCGGCATCGCCCTCCGGTGCGGGGCCCACCGCGCTCCGCCGGCCCCTCCATGGCCAAGGGCGTCACCGGGGCATGGCGTTAGAGGTGTCTGGCACCCAGAGTCCACAGCCACACGGAGAAGCCGCCTTCAGGGAGGTTACCGGTAGCAGGGCCCTTGGAAGGAAGGGCCTCGGGGCTCTCCACACTCACTTTTTCTGCCAGAGCTTCCTCCAGCGTGGTCAAGGCAGTGTCAGTGTTTGTGGTGTCGGCCTGCAAGGATTTCACGCGATCCTTCAAGCTGCTCATCTGCTTCTCCTTGTCTCTTAACTGTTCTTGAAGATTTTCGATCTTAAAGAGGAGGAGTAGATTTTAAGAAAACAACGAGCAAACCCATCCAAAATCATCTTAGGAGTATATTAAACTCTTAAAAATATTCTTAAAGCAGAGGAAGTAGGCAAGGGCCTAGTTCCTGTAATCCTGCATCAAAACATAAAGCAATGCAACCAAACCCATCAAATATGAACAAGGAATCGGCAACCTTTACAATAATCAGGAAAGAATTCAGAGCAAGAAAGTCTAAATAATATTTACAAGAACAACATAAACAAAGAAAGGGTATTCTTCCTAATTTCCAAGGACGTTGGGCACTGTGTGACTGAAGAATGACCAATGTATTCACAATATGAAATATTGTGCATATATGAAATATTACTGCATACATAAACCAAAAAACGCACTTGATAAGAAGTTGTGAAAAAGTATTAGGTATTTCCTTTTGTACTGTCACCTTCTTTACCGTACTGGCATGTTGCTTATTCACCTTACATGTTGGTTTCTTATGTGCTGGACTAACACAAAGCGTCATTCCTTGGGTAGAAGATATGTCACCCTTCTTTTCTGCAGGTGTAGAATTTGATCGATTTGCGAGTTCTGAATGTATCTTTTGACAGACTAAGACGTAATTCTAAACCCATTTTACACATACACACACATCACTACAAACAGGCACATCCACAACCTGGAGAAAACAGATTTTTCAGCAAAGGATTAAACTGGGTACACATTATTCAGTTGCTTCCTTCTGGCGTTGTTGCTAACAAGTTCTTTTTGTATCAGTGAACGTACATCACAAACTGGTGAATGACACTCAGCGTGTACAGCACCCATCTCCAAAACACCTGTTACAAGACGCTCTTTTAAAGACATCTGTAGGAAATCATGTGAGCAGACAACCCCGAAGGCTGTCCAGTATCTCCTAAACTTTCTGAAAGCCTTTTTGCTTCACCTGTCAAACAGAAGTTAGCAGCTCCTTGGTTAGTGGAAATAGAGCAACTATGCCCAGGTTTTACTCTTCAACCCTGGAAGAATTGAGCTTCTGTGATTACAGAGCAAATGGCTATGTAGAGACATCCACTACTACTTTGCTGTCTCTTATTAAAATTACATCTGGACCGTAGTTTTAGAAAATGGTCTAAATCATGAATGTAGAAGTTGTTGCAGGAGGCTGAACAGCTAGTCACAAAAATCATTGACGTGTTGTTACAAGTCGGAGTTAGGAGGAAGAAGGACCTATTTCAGGGAAACCCTTGCCGATATTTCCCTGCAGTCCCTGGCCGCTGAAGGAGTCCCCTGGTATAAAATTCTCCACACAGTTTTATTTCTCTCACTCAAGCACATTTAAGCTTATGTCCAGCTTTGTACACAATCTATATATTACTGACAGCAGAATTATGTAAAGTTTGTTGTTATTGTGGGGTTTAGCTGGTTTTTGGTGTTTTGTTTTTTTTTTTTTTTAAAGGAATGGATTGAAATTGGTTTTCATTTAACTTCACCATTACTTTCTCTTAGGAAAAAAGTATTAGGCCTCCAAGTTATGCTTAAAATCTAAATCCGAGCACAACACAAATGACACCATAAAAAAAAATTTTACAAAGTATAACCAGTGACGTCTCATGTGACTCAGAAATAACTGTAAGAATTAAAAACTTCTCCTTTATACACTCACATTTATTATTAATGCCCCATTAGCACACGTTTGTAGCCCACTGAGCTGCAGAAAGAATCCTACTAGTTTTGACTTCTCAGTTCTCCTGGTGCGCATACGTACAGCTACCAAGGAGGTAACACCCCTGAGAGCAGCCTACGTGGCTGCTTCTGACCTGACAAGCTCTCAGTGCCGTCAGCTGTCTAGACAGGCTGGCTGTTTGGACAGCCAGCCACCCGTGAAAATACACTGCAAAGCAGGGTGAACTATTCTTAGACTCCTGTTTAATTCTGGAGGCGAAACTCTCGCAAAGGCTCCGACTGGCCGAAGAGTGGATAGTGCAGGGTGGTTTTCTGCTGTGAGCAACCGTACGTAAGGGACAGCTAAATAATTCAGATTCAGCATGTATTAAGGTGCTTACCAAGGCAGCACAAGCATTTGCACACGCACAGGATGCATTTGGATGTTTCAATAACTGTTTACTGTCAGCAGAGTAAGATGACAGCTGTATGACAGGACTATGTATGACTGCTGCATCTCACCATTGCAACTGCACCCTAAAAATTCTAAATGTGATGTGTAGAAAGTGGGAACCTGTCTATTCTTTCAGTCTACAGGCACATTTTTCAGTCTGGAGTAACGGATGATGTTTTTCGTTATCCCCCAGGGAACGGCAGGTACACTGAAATGGTCCAAGTCACACCAATAGCTCGACACTACCTATAAACCCCACTCTACCTACAGCTGTGCCTTTTGCAGGGTCAGATAACTGATGGTTCCCAACAAGGACATACCCTTAAAACTACAGAAAACTAGAACTAGATCAACTCATGTATCCAAACTGAAACACTTGTATAATAATAGATGCAAAATTTCCTTTATGAAATTGCAATCAACAACGAAATAATAGCCTTTGTTCCATTTTTCTCCCAAACCTTCATTACTGTAACAAATAATAATTAAGTTAAAGGTTCTCCAAAATTCTATAATCTAAACAAAAAAGCAAAAAATAGTTTATATTTTGCCCATATAGTTAATTACTGAATAACTTTGCTATTATGTCCGTGCAAATAGTTCGACAATCCTTTTCAAAAATACAGAACGTGTATCATATTTGTTTTACTGTCCTTTTTTCCAAGCCAAACCCTCCAAAAAAGTAATTCTGATCAAATTTTTAAATAAAGGATAGAAATAAAACAGATAACCAAAATATGGTCTTTCTTTTCTACCCAATAAAAGATGAAATAAATAACGACAGAATCTCCAAGCCCTTTGGAAAATATAAAGGGACAAGGATTGAACCAGCACCGTTTAGTCTTGAAACATTAGGAAGATGATAAATTTCCTCTGAAATGTTCTATAAACCTAAGGAATATATATTACTATACAAAATTTCTAAAAAGGAAAAATAAAAAATATATATTATTATTAGATTATTAACAATCTTTATTCTTGCTATATACACTTACTTTGCAGGGCAAAGACAGCAATCTGTGGATAAAATAGCAACACTAAGCTTACTGTAAAGGCAGACATACATACACTAGAATCATCTGCTCTGCATACCAATTTCCTCATCAATAACGATTTACTGAAATCTTTTTTCCGGACATTACCAGTTGTCAGGCACTATCATGTTTCAACCTGGGTGATTTATTCCTCGTTGTGTGTAACTAATTAGTTTGCCTTCCAGCCCGGACACACAGGAGCAGAGGCAAGAGAAGTTTCCTCTGGCATTCTCTTCCAAAGGCAAGGAAGAATTCTACTTTTAGCAAATACCAATCTCACTAAGAAACTCATGCCAATTGCAAGAAAAAACAGCCCGGGGAATTAAATGAGATGCATCTAGTTTAATACCCATCAAGGCCATTAGATTCTCAAATTCCTCTAGTTAGAGGCTACTAGTAGACCTTTGTATCACACTTCAGCCAAGAAATCCTTTTGCAGAACAACCATCAACCCTAGGGTATGTGTAAATTGAATACTTGGAAAACAATTTCTATAGTACCAGACACTTTCAAATTAGAATAAATGAAGTGGGTTTGTAAACTGGTCATTCAGACTCCCCTGACCCCCACCCCGTTACAGGAAAAGAATCTTTTTCTTCCTTCAAAATACTTTGTTTTTAATCAAAGATCGACACTTCACAAGGATAACTTTCTTGATCACCTGGGTTGCAACAGAATTAACTGCATTTATGTTTAATTTCCCACTTTCAATTTTCTTCATGCTATTCTGTTTGACTTCTAAAAGGAATAAAATGGTGAAAGGAAAAAATTTATTCTTGACCTAATTTTGCACACACACTTTACGCAACAAGGTTGACTTGAGAAAAGAATGGTATGTAGGAAGAATTGCTGCTACAACAAAAAAAGACTTAAACTGTATAGTTATTTAATTATTTTGTACCTTTGATGAAGGAGCAACACACAAATGACAGCGATCTAGAAGACTATTCTCTTTCCAGTGCTTCTTCATACAAAGTGCTTTGCAATTAGTTTATACCAGTCAGAAAAATGGTTCAGCTATGTTTACATAAATGATCTCTAAGGACATTTCCATCCCTTTGTTTCCTTTTGTCCCCCTTTCCCTTGCACCCCTTATCATCCTCTGGTAGCACGAGTTTGCTGACAGATCACTGCGAAGCACAACTCACAAGAACAGTCACCATAAACTGCATTGTAATTATAGCATCTTCGGAATAGTAAAGCATTCTTTCCATACTGTTGCATTCCCTGTAATAAACAGTATTTAAACCAGATGTTTCAAACCATATTCTCAGAATATGACTATCATGTTTTGCAGTCCTTCTGTCCTGCTAGTAAATAGCTTGAATTTCCTTCAAATTTTCTAACACGATCCTGCCGCAAAAGCTTGCTATTTCTTGAAACTGACACCGAGAGGCATTTCCTTACAAATTTCTAAAAAGACCCCAGCATAATTTGGGAGGGGGAAGAAAAAAACAAAGAAATTAGGACCCCAAGACCGAAGACTGATTTTTGAGTTGGTAAATGACCAGAAATTCACATTGGCAGGTGAGCCAATGTATAAGTTCTTAAGCATTGTCTCAGTTCCAAAGCATTTGCCTGGAAAAAATTATGCATTATCAATTACTCCCATGCTTAGACAGCTGTAAAACAGTTAAATTTAGTTAAGAAATTGCTTCATTCTGAGGAGGTTCCATAATATTAATAGCCTAACCTAGTCAAAAGCAGAGTCTTTGAATTGTAAAATCCTATCATGGACACTGGCCAATACAAGGGAGGGTTATTCTTTCCAACCTGCTGGTAGTGGTTATGTCTCAAAGCATGCAAGTTTTCATATGAATGGACAATACTTTTTGTTATTTAATTTGCATTTTACATAAAGTATAAAAGCTGTTCATAAGAGTTCTGTTTCGGCAGTACGTGAGCCAGTTGGCTAAGTACACCTGTTTAATTACATAATTCATTAAAAAAAAAAAATCGCTGTCACTGGTTGTCGAAGGTGACCCTTCGGTTTTGCTGGTATTCGTCAGCTAAGAGAATGTATTCATTGCCCATCAACAACAGGATTTCAGCCTGGGTTGTTTGTTAAAACAATTTGTTGCTTCCAACTTGGGTGCAATACTTTCACCCTAGTAAGTGAAAACAGAACGTCGCTATCATAAATAGCAAAACAAATTCATTTAGACTCTGCTTCCCCTCTTCAGTGAAATACTAAGTTTATATATTACTCATTTATTTCATATATGTTAATGTTACTTACACTGAGAACCATAACTGAAAACATCTGGTAATTTATTTCACAATCTAATTATGGGTAACATCCATTTTGTTGAAGTTCTGGCCTAATCATGCAGAATAACTTCATGCTAATTCTCCTTTCCACTGCATCCTGACATTATGAAGCAATCTCTGTGACTATGCTTTCTAAAGTTCTGTTCCTAAGACCTACCAAATACAAGAGGATTAAAAAACCCAACTATTTTAGGGACATTTGCTCATTACTGTTCCAAATCCCAGAAAAGACTTCAACAATAAACATGCACAGATTTGATTTAGGAAAGTTCCTTACAGAAAAAACACAAATACTTTAATTTGGAGTATTTTCATATTGATGGTTCCCAAACGTTCAAAATAAGGAAAACCAAAACTACTTCATCGTGGAAGGCTGATAAAACACGAGAAAAAATTTGAACCAGTAAATATTAACTTAAACCTGATATTCTGTTTTGTAAGAAGTTGTGATGTTGCTTTTAGAATAGCTCAAGCTTCACAAAGTTATAGAACATTTTAAAAGTGTCATGCGAAAAAACTTACTACACTATGAATTAAACTACTTGGCTAAACCAAGTACAGTGTTTCATTGACTAGTACTGTGAAACAAACCCCCTTCATTCCATGGCAACTTGATCTCATGGAATACTGATGCTGTTCTCCTGACTTGCTTTAGATTTCGATTTTGGTTCCACACAGAGTAAGGATACCGTAATCCTGACACATCCCTGCTGAGGTACACAGTACAGTGCCACCCATCACACTCTCGTTACAGAAAAAAGGGTGATGAGAAAAGACATGAGGAAAGGAAAGGCTTAAGTCATCACTGCATTGCAATACCCAAGAATGGAAATCAGGGAGCAGAAAAGACCAAACATTGAGGCAGACCGATGGATAGGATGGGAACAGGGGATTTAATGTTGAGTATAAAGGAACTCCTCACAGCAAACTAAACTCCATTTACATTATCATTTAGGATCACTCAGGCAGAAGGCTGTACAACTTGAACAAAGATTTTAAATGAGATTTGGATTCAGACACTGAATTACTTTGTCCAAATCACTGATTTATTAAAATGATCAAAGAAATATCGTAAGGTAAAACTGCCCGAAACCAGAGGGGAGAGGTCTGGAAAGAAGGGATGCTTCTAATCCCAGTGTAAAAAAAGCTCAGTCAACTGTGATTGCCCCATTTTGTTCTCCTAGAAAGGATATGGAGTGATGAATAGGAAGGGATTAGGAAGTCATACTGTAAATACTAAACACAAGAAAGGGAGTGTGCGTGTATCCTTCAGTACTTAGCTATCACTGCTCTTACAGAATTACTTCAGAACACAGAGTGATAGGTGACAAAATATCAGACTCTGAAATGAAATTCGTTCATGGTCTGTGCCAAAAAAAAAAAAAAAAGGAATTTAAGAACCCAAAATATTAAATTTGATTCTATTATGTCCTATTTTATACCACTGACTGCTTTCGGCATATTGACATTCCAACCTCCACTGCAAACAAAGGCTGGAAGGAACAGAGAGTTGTCCTCTTCATCCAGAAGTTCTGTGTCTAAAATCATCCTCCACCCATATCTGCCAGCAGGTACGTAAGCCCTTCATCATGCAGAGGAGCATCCTAACTATCAAATGCATGCTATTCTGGAACCAGGCAATTTTAGTTTCTCCTGGTGATACTACTCTGTACTGACCAGTTTTCTTATCCTTTGGGTATGTCCAAACCACAGGCTTGAAAGCTTTCATATGCTTGTGCCTTGTGACAGTCCTAAAGACCGTATAAATACTGTGCAGAGACCCACCTTAGAAGACTGTCTAGCCTAGTGGATTCAAAATTCACTCCTGAATCCAGGAAATTCTTGATTTAGACTGAAAAATTACTCCTTCCTTGCTCTAGTGAAGACCCCTAAGCTGGCTAACACAACCACTAATGTCTGTTCCAGACACAGCTCAGACAGTCCCCCCAGGGGCAGAAAACGCCTGGACGCCTGGTGACCAACGCGTTGGGAATTGTGAAGTCTTGCAACCCAGAGAGCAACGAAAAGCCATGTGAGGAAGACCGATGTAAGCAACCAACGAAGGCATACGCCCTTCTCCTGCCTCTTCAATCACAGGGAACTTTGTATTTGTCTAGTATGACGGTGAATACACCAACAAAGCTTATTAGCTTTATCTTGCCAGGAAAACTACACATTTAACTTATAACGAAGCCAAGAGGCCCCACAGTTGGCTGTTCTCCCAGATCCCTTCAAGAAACCAGAATTTGTCAGTCCCACCACCTATGAGTAACGTTCCATCTTGCCAATCAAGAAGTTATCTCCAGGCAGAAGCAGGACAGAATATTAAAATGACTGCTCCTCTTTGAGGAATACTAAAAAAAGACTCCTTCTGTATACACAGATTTGCTGAATTGTGGTTTCAGTTTTTTGGAACGCTTGAGTACAGATAATACCAGAAACTCCAGTGGAGTTTTCTTGTAACTTCACTATTGCTATCAATCTTCTGTGACACTATTACAGCAATGTGTATCAGTTTAAAACCCTACATTAGCCAGCTACAACAGCTGAACTACAGAAATAACATCATTAACCTCACAGTCCTGTTTTCCTTCTTCGTTTGAACCTACTTATCTAAAACGAGGAGTGAATATTCATTACTTCAGAAAAATAATCAAATACTTCAGTTACTAAAGGCAACAGGCAAGATTCTTTAACAACATCAATATGAATCGAGAGAATGTTCCTTACACTATTAGATCTCAAAATAAGAAATTGGCTTGGTATCTTCCACACACACTAGAACAACATTTGACTTTTTAAAAGAATATTACCGTACATCTGGGAATATAGGTACATATGCTACATATGATCCAGATGGTTTTATTTTCATTGTAGTATCACAAAATGCTCCAAGAAAAAGAGGGCGTTCTGTAAGAATAAAGCAGCATATTCGCCTTTTACAAATTCTGATTTATAATATAGGCAGGCATAAAAATTTATTTTGAATCCAGCAGGTTTCTCTACCCTAGATGCTGCATTGCTAGCCATAACTGTGCATTAAAAATTACTGTTCTAGCATAAAATTTGTTTTGTATAAGATCAATTTTTCAAATTTAACTTATGCCTCTGCCACTACTCTAGATGTCCCACATAATTTACTAAACAATCTTTAAGTGTATGTTAGGCACTTCTGAGTAAACTCACTCACAGATTTCACTGCTCTGAAGTTTAATAAAAGTGATTCTTATGCAACCCTGTTCAAAAGCTGTCTGGACGTGGTCCTGGGCAACTGACTCTGGGCAGCCCTGATTGAACAGGGGGATTGGACAAGGTGACCTCCAGAGGTCTCTTCCAACCTCAGCCACTCCATGACTCTGTGAAAACAATTTGCCATAAAACAATAAATACACTGAACAAAGACCCTTAGGAACAGAACGTCTCATGCTTCCTCTGTGATGTTCAGTAGAAAAACATCTTACAGTGTTCTTCAGCATTAGAAGTCTGTGCTTAGGACAACTGTACTGAGTTTCCCACTTCTGGTTTAATGACACAGAGCAATTCAAATTCTTCACTATAGTGACAAGAATGCCCAAAATGTTTTCAGTAACTTAGTATGAAGTATCCAACGGACAAAAGGGAATTTCACTGATTAATACAAGTGCTCACGTACTGTTTATTATAACCTAAACAAGATACCTGTGACTATAGGCTACGAACTCACCAGTGAGGGCCATAACAGCGCCCAACTTAGAGCCATGAAATGCATGCTCATTTGGAAACCAAAAAGCCCTTACAATGAGAACGCTGGAGTGCAATTCAAGCTCCGAGGCATCTACCACCACTGATCTGGATTAGGCAAGAAGATCTAAAGTATATTCCTTGGGTCAGTCCCTGGAGAAAATACACTGTCACCTCTACCAGCACCTATAGCCTATGGACTATCCGCCATTGAAAATACTGTCTGAAGATAAGCTTGTGGACCTTTTAGGACCCATACTCCAAATGAGAAAAATGTATGTTATTATACGGCTCAGACAGAATCGAAAAAGATCAAATCTCCTGAGCTAAAGCCTCTCCTGAGTGGGAAGCGATCTTGCTGACACTGAACCTGAAGTTGCTGTAACAAACTCAAAGATCTGTATGGTAATCAGTCACTTTTAAAATGAAACTACTAAAGAATTGAAAAGCAGTATGAAGACACATTCCCCTGCCCTAATAATGTCTTCTTAGCCATACATTCACAGAAGAAAAAAAAAAAAAACAACCACATCGCACCATCTGGGCTGCAATTGCTCCAAAAAGTCTCAGGTAAGTGGGAAGTCAAACAGAAGGGTAAGGATCTTATTTTCAAAGTGGTTGTGGCTCACTGTAAAATGAAAATAAATTCTGTGTTGTATCCTTATTTCCCATGTGGAAATTAAACAACTAATCTCCTTCCTGAATGACAGAAATGAAAAAATCTCACAGGATAATTATGCTGAATTTGAACTCAGATAATGAAGACTCTCCAGTCGTCTTTGGCATTTTCATTTCTACCACAAGATTTTATCTAGTCGTATTTTGATAAAGGTGAAGGATTAAAAGCTTCTCTAATTTTTCCTATTATTACTCTAACTGAAGATAATACCTCTATCCAAAAATCCCATCCTGCACGGTAAAGCAATTCTGAGATGATATTCCTAAGAGAAGGGATTGTAGCATCTTAGAGACACAGGGTAACGAATTAGATAGAACAGCTTCCAGAAAATTCTAAAAGCCATGAATTTCATCTTTGTTATGTTCAGTGGTAGTCTGCAAGCTTGTAACAGAAAGGCTTGAAAGAAAGTAAAAGCAGCAGCAGAACAGGCCTGACACCCCTGCAGGGACATGGAAGGACAAGTTCCCCAGGACCCTCCAACACACATCTTTGAGGTCACATCTGTCAGTTTTAATAAAGAAGCTGGCACAAGCCTGTGGGGACTTCAGGTCTTTTTTGTGGTGTTTGAAATCTCTGAACTGGTTTGGAACCAGTTCAGCGGCACGCCTTGAGACTTGGAGTAAAAGGAGCCAAAGTACGGCTTTTTCCGACAGAGATATTTGCAGAAATACTCTTCTACTTGCACTGCTTGTTAAGCCACAGAGTTAATGATGAAAAGTCGCTATTTGATCAGTCCTAGCCTGAGCAGAAAGCCCATCATCTCCTCCTCCTACGTCCCTGCAGAAGGTGGACTGATGATCCTGGAGCACTGTACTCCTCCTTAAACGTTCATGATTCGAGCATGTAAAAAGCAGAGAATAAGCTTGCCTACAGGTATATTACAGAGGCAAAAAATTATCTATTCTTAAATAAAAGGGCAGATGCTCACTCACTTTGTAAATGTACACACAGACCATCTTTGTTGGGACAGTCTTACTTGTTCTTTTCCGCACAGTTTGCACAACCAGAGACTCCGACACTCGCCGCAGGCTTACATGGGCCATTGCCTATGGTGTTCATACTATAAGATTTTTAAGCATCAAACATCATCGTGGAGAGTCTCAAATGGATATCTAAAAGTCCATCCTGCATGTTATTAATTCTTAGAACACCATGTATTCATTCATCTGGTACGCAAGTTCAAGGTCGCATCAGGGAAAATGACACTACCACAAACTGAATTAAATGTTTGAAAATGCCGTTCCTTGTCTGTGTTCTCTCATCTCCTCAGGGCTGGAGCAGAAGAGCTGCCTGAGGAGGTAAATCTACTCTACAGATGGGGGAATGGAAAGAAAACAGTCTTTAAAGTACAAACACTGAACTTTAAAAGTTATGAATACTAAACCAACACTGCTGTTGTAGTAACTATGATCACTACTGGTTTTAAACAATTGAGTTATAAATTCCATTTGCAGTCCCTTCCTCTGGAGAAAGGCAATGTTTCTTATACAAAAGAGCAGGAAAATTGCCTTTGGAGTCTTCCTGAATACTAGCAAAACAAGTCAGCACAGCTACAAAAGAAAAAAAAAGGCGGGGGGGGGGAAGAAAAAAAATATCTGTGTTCTTGTGTTCTTCCTTTACTTCATCACAGGTCAATTATCACATTGCGCATGGGGAGCTGCCAAATAACACTGCTATGTTCAGACACCAAAACTTGCATTTTCTTCATCTGCAGCTGCATTGCACAATGAAGGGAGCGTCAACCCCTCCTCCCCAAGACAAAACACGACCTCCCCCCACAGCAAGGGGTGACTGAGGCACTGCTTTTTTTTCTTTCAGGGTAACTGTTACTTATCTTGCATCCCAAATGCTATTTCTCTAAAATGCTTTGATTGCAAAGTATCAGGTTTTTTCCCCCCCCTATTCCTTTTCATCCTGGTCTACCACAGACAGGCAGCTGTGGCAAAGAGAATAGTGAAGCACAAGTAAATGTTTATCAGGTTCAGATTTCAAACTTGCCCAGCGTGGTCTCCATCTTCTGACAATCTCCCCTTGACTGGAGTTCTAACAACTTAAAATGAGATTTTATGCAAGATTTATTTTCAATGAAATGAGGAAAAAAATCCTGAAGCTCTATAACACTAAGCTTTCGCTTAAAATTTTCAGACATAAAGCTAAAACTCATTTCTGTAGTCTCCAAATTTCTCACATTTGCCCTATTTCTATTGTCTCAGATAAAGGTGCCACCAAGCAGCATCACTGTAGGAGCTCAGAACTGGAAAGATTCCAGAATTTAAAATGTGAAGCATGTGGTTTCCTCAGCAACCTGGAAAATGTATTTTGGTGCCTACTGGGTATCAGTAGTGATGTCAATTCTCATGTTAATTTTTCAGATCTTTGTTGCTCATAATCTTCTTCTGTGTCTTTCATTTGATCTCTAATCAGCCAGTAAACTTCCATGGCTTGCTTTATCTGGATTTTAGAATGGCCAGAACAAATTCCTTCTAGTTCGCCACCTTTCATCAATACAGCAATGATATCAATAGTTGATAAACCAAACCATGCAGTGGCCTGCATCAGTGAATCCAAACACAGACCCAACAGGAAAAGATGCATTGCAAATAAGCTTTGTTTCAACCACAGAAATGGCAGAAATTTAGTACAGCACACCAAACAATTTCTTGTCAGGGCCATCAGAATAGGTGATCATACATCTAAAGCAGTCACAGAAAAAAAAAAATGAACAGAAGTCAAAATGCCCAACATAGCCATATATCTTTTGGCTATGGCAACATTACTAGTAGAGGTAATCTCTCTGCATTTCAAAAGAAAGTAAACAACTTTTCCAAAATGGATAAGTTCTGCAAGTTAATAATTTTTCAATAAATACTTTTCTTTTCAACGTCTTCATGATTTTAGCTTTTGTTACAAATTTTCTTTTTACCTAGCATTAAAAAAATGCTAGTGCTCAAAATATAGCTCATTAGCACACCCACTTCAAAAAGATCCTCAAATCTGAGTACATCCTGAGGGAAGAGCACTTGGTAAAAACAGACTGAATAGTATCTACTCATCCAATTCTTGATTTGGTTAAATTCCTTCAAACATGCCAGCACCTGTATCCCATACCTCCTCATAACTGCAAGGAGCAGTTAAACCCTGCTGCTGCTGGTTCCAAATATCCACAGAAAAATATTTCTTAACACTACACAGGAGCAAAAGCTTTTTTTCACAACGTGTCTCTCATAGTCTTTCACTATATTCAATTCAAATGTCTAAGTACCACTTAAACCATGCTGATAAACCTAAAACAAGCATTTAATATCAGATAACTACACCAGTAAAAAAAAAAAATCCACTACTATCTGTGACCTCTGAAGGTCTTAAACTCTACCATCCAGATCTTCACTGAGAATATATAGACTAAAACCTGATCTGTCTGAACATACCAGTTTATAATCAGAGGGAGGAATAAAAAGACCCTTCTGCATGAAGGTAAAATTCTAAAGGCTGCACATTTCTTTTTTTACCAACAATAAAATACTGAACTGTCCTGGAAGGTCTGAAAGACATCACCTGGATAAAGCAGAAAATAGGCTGAGCACTTTAATAAGAAGGTGCACTCTAGAAATGCAAAAAAGAAAAAGTAAATCACAGTTTACAGGCTTTAAGAGAAAAACATAGACATGAGAGGAGCTACAGGCTTCTATGGTGCCAGGCAGAGGGCAACAAATGCTATCTGTGCACAGGCACATATATCAGACAAAAATGAGACTTCATCATTTTCTTTAGCACCTGAAACAGATTTTGTGCAAGCTCTCATGACTTCCACAGTATAGAGAGAAAATCAGACCTGTCCTTAAAGACACTAATTCTAAAACTTCAAAGGACTGAATTTGTGCTCACTTACCCTAGGCTATACAAAAAAACAAATTCATATTGCACCACAAACCTCAGATAAAAATATTGTCATCTGGATTCTCCATAAAAATATTCTAGGTTTGATAGTTACAGAACCTGAAAAAATAATCTTTGGATTTAAAAACCTCACAGTTCAACCATTCATCAAAGGAAATTGTTCCAAGAACTTCAAGGCTGAAGCAAACTGAAATCTCTGCATGCGATTCTAGTTAGCAGGAGGAAAGAGATATTTTTCTACAGATAGGCTATATGTTTTTTTTGTTGAAGAAGCTCAGAGACGTGTTTAGAAAACACCTCAAATTGCAGTTTATTCTGGCAGTGTTATTCTCTGTTGAGCTCTCTAGGAGAGCAAGACCTCCAAAACTTTACAGCTAAAAGCCTGGTCCCTTACTTTCCAATCTGAAGAGGCCAACTCTTTTACTTGAAAGCAGCAGCAAACCAACCTCAAAAAATAGGCTAGCCACAAGAAGAGGCACGATGAAACTGTCTTCATATGGATTACGGTGAAAACAAATATAAAAAAATGAGTGCAAAGAGAACCTATAGCCCTGCCTATAAATGAACAAATGAAAGATAATTCTATAGAGTTATGCAGAAGATATCAGAAAACATGTGAAATAACAGCGTAAGAGTAATTGGAAGTCAAACAACCTCACTGACATTTAACATTTATGCAAATGTCAGATTCCCCACTTCTTGGTTAACGTTCAGATGGGATCTCAACCAATGTTTGGAGTGTGCACGACCAATTTTGAAAACAAAAGAAAGCACGGTACAAACATTAGAAATCTAAAAGTGTTTCTAAAAAGATGAACGGTCAAAAAAATGAGACCATGAAGACTGGGAATTAGGGCTCTGTTCTAGAATTATTAATGACTTCTTTATGGCTAAACTCCATATCTGAGCTTCCATTCCTGCATGACATTTGCTGTAACAGAACTGAACGTGACCTAAACCCTCATGATTCATCGCTACGTACTAGAAGAAAAGGCAATGGCCAGGCATCAGAAATTAATCAATACTCTGAACTATCAAAATCACAAGAATTCCACAGAATTACTTAAAGGTCTAGAAAAAAACTCAACCACATTCACAGCCGAATACATTGAATACAAGCTCCAAAAGCAGCTTCTCGAAAGATACAGAGGAAAAAATATTCTGTAAATTAAAATTTATTGTGATACACGCATTTCTCTCTTTTTACCACGTGTAGCAGCAGTTTGGGATATACCGTGTGCAAGTCGCAAACAATCATCCATGATGACATTCATTGCCCTAGGACTCAACGCCCTTCGGGAAACCTCTCTAATTTCTCCGACGGGGTCTACTTTTTCTTATCCAGACCTCCCCCATTTCACTGATAAGGTCTACATTTTCTTGTCCAGAAAGCTATGCAGGACAGTCTGAACCCTGATTATTCTATTCTATCAGTTCCCAAGAAATATTAAGTATGATAAAACAGCATTTCTAATGAAAGTTACACAAAGTTCTTCCTGAACTTTTCTCAGCACGTTAGAGAGGAATCATCCTAATTGCTTCTGCTGACACAGCCCCTCATTCACTTGGTCACGTACTGAAGTCACAGTCCCGCCGTGCCCTGTGCTTCAGATCAGCATGGCTTTGTTAAGGTGCTGGGTGTGAGAGGATGGGTTTTTTTAGGTGATGTGCCCTTGTATAAATACTTCAGCCATTGTCAATAGTGAATAGGAGCAGAAGCAGCACATGCAACCACTGAAAGGCAACGGCCTCTGCTTTGCATTCTTTCTATTTTTTTCCTCAAAACTTCAAACTGAAATTCATCATTCACCGTCTTCCCATTACATAGACTCAATCACTCATCTCTCAAACGTAAATTCTAGTTCAGACTTTTTGACAGACTCAGAAACTAAGACACATCCCAGACGTGTATCTGACTTCAACCTCTACAATCTTACCTTCTTCTGAAGAACATTAACTTTGCGTTCCTTCACCTCTAACATGTCCTTGAGGTCATGGATCTCTCCTGCTTGAGTCCCCTTCTCCTCTGCCATCTCCTGAATCTGCTTTGTCTTCTTATTTAGCATAGTCTCCTTCTCTTCCAGACGTAACCGTAACGCATCCACCTAGATTCAGACATGCAGAAACAGAGTTTGTTTAGCACTGAAGGAAAGAAATTTTAGAAAAATTAAACCACACTTCCACGAGTGCTGTCAAATTACAAGTAGATTCAGAAAACTAACATCCCTTACTTTAAGGCTGTTCAAGATACGTAAGCTTGTGATAAAAGTCATCACAAGTTGTAAGATACTAAACAGTAAAAACAACCAAAAGTTTTATTCCCAAATTATAGGAGACTAATGATCCTTCCTCGAAAATCTCAAACCATACTTCTGACATAACTCAGTGTTCTAAGATAGAAGTCTGGAATTTTTTTCCTCAAAGTAGAAGCCAACACAATGTGCTGTTGAGAAGTTCTCTCATATACGGGAAAACTGACCCCTTGATTCGAAACATTACTAATGTTCAGAGCTTTAAACACTGACTCTTAGTACAAAACTTTCATAGTAAAGATAAAATGGAAAAAAATGACACAGAGTATTGTGGGTGCAATTTGGATGCATAAACATACTTAGAGCTCCCACGGCCGCAGTAAGTTTAGAAACTCTGGAAATTCTATGGTACCCTCAAACTTCAGAACTGCATGTTGAGGAGATTTGCTTTTCTCTCTGCATTTCTCTTACACAAATGAAACACAGAGCCCACAAGAGAAAAGAAATGGGAAAATAATTCAGAGCTATCTGAATATAAATTTGATGAGAAGAAAAAGGTCACCACAGCGCACAGACTAATCTCAAAGACCACTGTGGAATACGAAACCCAACACCACGAACCTGCTCAAGACGACAAAAGAAACCCACTGACCCCTGTCCACTCAGCATTCAGGCAGAGCTCCAATCTGCCTGCTTGCTGCTAATCTTCTCTGACAGTATCAGATCTGGTTCCTGTTAGCCGAATCCACTACAGAACATCAGTCACACAGAGTAAACAGGGTGACCAATGAATTTCTTGGTCCTCCTGCACAGCATAGGCTAGCAGAGACGTGAAGTGAAAAGACGACTTGGACAACTTCAGCTGGGGAAATGATTTAGGTAGTCACTATACTCACTGTATTTTGAGCAACATTTCGTTTTAATGTGTTATTCTAATTCCACTTTATTTCGACCTGCTAATGGGAAAGTTGCCTCTAAAGCTCTACATTTACAGTATGTCATGCCCACAAAATCCTTTGCTCTCCCGTCCGATTCCTTTTACACAGAGCAATAAGCACTTGCCAGTGGGGAAGAGAACTGCCCTGTTCTCACAGAATCACAGAATCACAGAATAGTAGGGGTCAGAAGGGACCTCTGTGGGTCACCCAGTCCAACCCCCTGCCAAAGCAGGGTCACCCAGAGCAGGCTGCACAGGACCTTGTCCAGGCGGGGTTTGAATATCTCCAGAGAAGGAGACTCCACAACCTCCCTGGGCAGCCTGGGCCAGGACTCCGTCACCCTCAGAGGGAAGAAGTTCTTCCTCATGTTCAGACAGAACTTACTGTGCCTCAGTTTGTGCCCATTGCCCCTTGTCCTGTCGCTGGGCACCACTGAAAAGAGCTTGGCCCCATCCTCCTGACACCCACCCTGCAGATATTTGTAAGCATTTATTAGGCCCCCTTGCAGCCTTCTCTTCTCCAGGCTGAACAAGCCCAGCTCCCTCAGCCTCTCCTCGTAGGGGAGATGCTCCAGTCCCCTCATCATCCTCGTAGCCCTCCGCTGGACTCTCTCCA
>Ga0065711_1001642_pt1 | contig 41237 bp, 18 predicted proteins | sample Hoacrofraction12_FD_59098 | JGI IMG/M metagenome (GOLD analysis project Ga0065711, IMG submission 59098) | Hoatzin crop microbial communities from Cojedes, Venezuela - Epithelial fraction 12 v2 (version 2) | ecosystem: Host-associated > Birds > Digestive system > Esophagus > Crop | place...
TAGATGTTTTCCCTCTGCCTGTCTCTGGTGAATTTTATATCATCAGACTGTTTGGCAATGAGTTGATTTTCTTTCAGCTGAGTGGTGAATGCTGCTCTTCCCTATTGTGATTTTGGCAACTAGAATTTGGTAGGGGAGGAGGGTCATGAGGATGAGAAAGATCTTCCAAAACTGATGGCTATAGCAGGTGAATAGACATTTTTCTCTTCCAGATTTGGCTGTGTAAAGGACATGGATATGCTAGTCTTTACTGAGCACATCATCTGCACATACACGTTGCCTTAACTAGGCAAAGAGTGTCCCTTGGTAGCTCGAGAAGACTCCTTATCAAATACTGGTTTGTGAGTTGAAAGAATCAGATGGAGGATGCAGAAGGCAGCACCATACAAAAATTTCAGTAATCTAGATAGGAAGCAGTCTTTTAATAATGAGTTGTGAATTAATAGAAGCCTTGCCAGAGCCAGTCTCTTAATGGTGGAAGAATGAAAATGAAGACTTGGAGTTTAAAGATTTTGTAAGGACAAGGATTGTTTTTGAGCACCTGAAATGTTTGCTGCATACCAGCTGGGAAGGAAAATAGAATGAACCATCCTGAAGGACACTTTTAAATGAATTGTATAGAAGGAAACATGGAGAGAAACTAACTGTGCTGCAGTAAAGGAATGGAAAGAAAAAAATTATTTTTATTCAGAGTCCATTGCTTTATTCAATCTGCCCATTTTTAAAGCTTTTATACAAACAGGGGGACAAGGGATTGCATTTGTAACAATTCTAGGCATCTGAAAATCAACTGTAGTGAGCAGAGATGTAATCAATGTAGCTTACGTTTCAATTTATCAGATTTATTGGACGGGTCTACTTGAAGGTGAGATGAGTCTTCTCCTCCCCGCTCAAACCCTTCTCTCTCTCTGTGGTTCACTCATTATTTTAACTAGATGTCCATTAGCTGTAATGGGAACCTGGACAACTAGCTCCTTGTAGATGGCAGGTTGCAGGTGCTGAATCCTTGTCCTAAACTGTAGAAATACAAAATGAGGATTAATCTCATCTCCAGACTTCTGACTGAGAAAAAAAATTAAGCATGTATCTTAAGGCCTTCCCCATCTGCCTCCTCCTAGCAGGGTCTGTTCCCTCATTTGTTCTCTGTCCATATGCTATGCAGCTGCTGAAGTCCTGCGGGAATGGAATACTGGTCTAACAGGAAGGTGCTTTAGACTGATGTGGTGGGTTAGTAGCTGAGTTTCATCCTGTTAACTGGGAATGCCAAGAGATAGAGTTAAAGCAGGAGGCATTGACATCTCTGCTTCCTTGAGATATACAATGATTTACACAAACCTTAGTAGTTCGACTACAGAAACATGCACATCACACCCTTGTGATCACGCAGAGTTGCTGTTTGAGGCACAACAGCCATCAAATGATTCAAACTAACTCTAAAAGCTAAGCATAAATAAAGGGTAACATGACATGTATTGTTAGTCTCTAATTTGATTCCACAAGTTTGTAGCTGATAAAGTATACATATTAAGTATTCTGCTGTCAGCACTTGAATGTCCAATCAGGAATATTTGTATAAATTAGCAATAAGATGCAGATATAGATGCTCTTAAATGTCTAGAAATTTTCTCTGTATTAGGCTGTGTTTTACCAGTTCCCTTGAAAGAAGGGTAATGGCTATGAAATATAGCTTATCTTTTATAATACAGCAGGCTCTTTTCCTAGAAATATTCAGGATGCATATCTATTGCTTTCACGCTAGAAGATGAGTCATTATTTCAAGCCTTAGTCTCTTCGACTGTTTGTCATTACAATTACTGTGATTCATCACTGGTATCAGCCCAGAGGAATTTGTATGCATAATGAGATATCAGCTCCTGATCAGTGTTCTGAATTTTTCTATGTAGTTCACAAGGTTTAAAATGGAAATTTCAGAACAGTAACTATTCCTAGCTATTTCAGCTGTTTCTGGTGTGATTTGGATAACTTGTATAATCTCTCCATGCCTCAAGTTTGTGTTATTTTTTTTTAATTTGCTGTGCAGTGAAAGATGTTTATTAGTCACCAAAAAACCAGAAGAACATTGGCAGGTAAAATATGATTTTTGTTAGATTTTAGTTTCACCGCCACTACTTGCATTGCATGATTTAATTTCTTCTATGAACTGTTTTTTTCTTAAAATATAAAAGCTCATTACAGTATGTAAAAATGTTTTTAAACCTTTCTTTTCTGTATGAAAAGAGAGAAAAAAATAATAGCAACTCTGACAACTGACTTAGTCATCCAGAGGTGTGCCTCTTTCAAGATATTTTGAAGAACTTGGCTAAGGTTCCAGTTAGTGTTCGTGTATTCAGAGATATGCTTCAGTCCCATAGAGGGAAGTGGCAGTGGAAACTGGCTTTTCTGAGGGGGTGTCTTGCAGAAAAGGAAGCCTCTTCAATCAATTTCTTGTTGTAGTCTTAAATCAAGACATTCTCCACTGCTGACTTCTGCTTCTAAGCCCAAATGATGAGCAGGTATCCAGGATTTAACATGCATTCAGAATAAGGTAAGTTTTGAAAAAAGAATATAAATGGTACTGCTGTTTTGACTCTTCAGCTACCCAGACCTTTAAAATGTATTTGACTAACATTCTTTATTTCATTATTCCTTTATCAGTTTCAAAATTGCCTGCTGTCAAATACGGGGCCTTTGAAAAATATGAATCGACAGCCTTAAATGAAGCGCAAGTTTTAGGTAGTCTTAGTCAGATAAACAGATCTAGTGATTCTCCTTAGCTAAGACTGTGCATTAGAGCCACAAAATAAAAGACTTGATTGCTTAATGATTGAATTTACACTCTAAATTAGGCACAATATATTTTTCAAGAGCACTGGAAATTGTCTTTTTCAACAATTTCACTGTTTTTTTTAAAGAAAATATTTTTAAATGCTGTTTGTTCAAATGTTAACTTTCGAATTTAGGAAGATAAAATAATCAGCCCCACAAACTTTGTAAAATGTCTTCACTCAGACACATGGACGTTGAACAGATCTACACTGCAGGAAACTCTCAGGTCTCNTGAATTTTTAAAATTAAACAGTTCATTTTCCCCACGCTCAAAGTAACTGCTCTACATTTTGTGAAGATTGGTTTCATTACTTTCATTTTCTTGCCCTGACTGTCTGCTTCCCAGATTCACCAGATGGGTTTTGCACAAACCCTAACCATCTCTGCAGCTGCTGTGGTGTATGGGCTGGCAGCCTCCTTTATGTCACCTCCCCTTTCTCTCTCTCCAGCAACCCCCTATTGTAAACCAGAAATTGCTGGGCAGTAAACAGGCATTGCCTGTGGTTGCAGCTCAGCATGAAAGCAAGTGGATAAATGAAATGGTAAAAAAACCCCCAAATAGACATGTAGTACTGTTTTTAAATATTGAGAATACTTTCTACTAAAAAAAAAAAAGTATTCTTTGACAGTGCACTGTTTGGAAAGCAATACTTTTTTGGGGGTGTGTGTTTATGGTTATATTTTCTATTATTTAGATTACTGAAACAATTTCTATCCCATTAGATTAACTGGACTGTCTGTAAGTATATTAGCTACTGTCCATTTCTCTAGAAACAAAAGGACTAGAGGAAGTTTTTAAAAAGATTCGTCAGGCAGTGAATTTTGTTTTGCACCTCATAGACTGAATTTCAGCACCATGTGATAACATAAAGCTCTTTGCAGCAGAGGATTAGAAACACATAGTCCTGCCTGTGTATGTTTGAGAAGAAACATTCTGCCTTTCTGCTCAGTTATGCTGGCATAAATGGAAGTATTCATTCTTTGAGAAGCTGTGGATCAAAAGCCTTTTATGTAAGCATGGCTTTTCCTTCCCACATGAACACGTTGGGTGTCCTTACGTTGCAGTGCTTTCGATTTGCTGTTTTCTGTGGACCAATTCACTGCATATAAACATAAGAAATACCCTTTGGGGTCAGCCCAGTGATCCATCTGCTGTTCTATCTGCGGCAGTGGAAACAGCAGGTGCTACTCAGACATAACTGACAACTTTGGCCACCTCCTGCAACCCATTCTCCAAGTATTCCCTCAGCACCTACAGCAGCTGAGTTGGGGTTGTTAAAAGGCACATCCATCTCTAACACTTTTTAGCAGCATTTCATGTACCTGCTTTCCACAAATTTTCCTAGTCCTATTCTCAGCCTGACACTACCTGCCATCACAGCTCCTGTGGGAGCAAGGTGTAGGAGTTCATTGCACGCTGAGTGAAGTGCCTCTCAGTGCTGTGCAGAAGTTACGCTTAGGAGCAAGTCACCTCTGGGGAAACAGCAATGGTCTCCCCTGAAAAGTCTTTCTTTGACTCCAGTTGTTTTTTTTTTCTAAGTTTACTCAGGCTTACTTTAAAAATCTGCCTCATCTGCCTCTGTGTTTCCTTTCTCCAACTGAATGTATTTATATTACCTCACAGGTGAATTCTATTTTTATTTTCAGCACCAAAAGTTGTTGCTACTTCAAGATTTATTTTGTTCCTTTTCCTGTTTCAGGTCCCTTTTTGATTCATGTTTTCTACAAAAGTAGTCACGTTACTAACAGCCACAAATATTTTAACTTGCTTAGTGTTTTCCATACTCATTTTTTCCCTTTCTCCAAATTTAAATTAAGTATACATGTGTTCCTAGAACTATGATCACTTTGTCTTATGGGAATGGATGAGCCCTTTACAGCCACTGCACATTGAATTACAAACTCTTGAAAGCTCCTTGTTTTCATTTTATATTTTCCTTGATTTTTGCCATATATCCTGCCATTCCAGGGACGTTATTAGCAAGAAGTGAGGGTAAGAACAGCTCACCCCTCTCCTCTCCAGGCAATTAGAATTGACTTATTTCCCAGGCACACCAAGCAGAATTTGCTCACTCTTTTTTTTTGTTTGCCATGTGCATAGTGTAGCACTCATACCACAGCTGCTGCTGCTGCTACAGCTGAGATCGGTGCCAGAAGGAAGCAGGCAGGAGAATCTCTGCCTTAAAGCATTTTGTTATGATTTTTCACAGCACTTCATAAACAATGACAGTAATCATTAAATGACCTCTTGTTCACTGCATTTTCCGCAAATAACATTAAAAATTAAAATGTATGCATATTGTTTTTCCAGGTAACCTCATTGCACACTTTTTGGATGTGTTGAGCATTCACACATTTTCCTCTGCATGACCGATGCCTCTTGTTTGTCAGTGTACTGTGAACATTTTTATATCGGTCCAGGGATCCTTTTGCTGGTCCCTGGATAACACACATAGAGTTAAGATAAACCAGTTAGCTTGTGAGTGAAAGACCCTGAACACAGAGGTGTATTAATTCTGTGGAGAACTGGTAAGGTCTCAGAGGTTGTTTTACATTAAAGCAACTTTTGAATGACTACTAAGACATCAAATAGCAATTATGACTTTCTAAAACCAACTTTAACCAGTGCAGAACCTGTTTTCACACTGTATCACAGTCTGGAAGGGACAGTTACTCTACTGCCACTAGAGGCTAAATAACTCGTATAGTTACAGCTGCTGGGTTTTTATCTAGCCAAGCTCACATCAAGTGGCTCCTACCCAACCTGTCTGCTTTCAGTACCAGTGGTGTTATATCTGTGGTCTTGCTTTGCAATCCAAGCAGTACTTCCATTCAAAACCAGCTCATCATGGGACACCTTTCCTGTTTCGACTTGGCACTGTCCTGAGTTCAGCTGGGATAGAGTAGGATGGGCTGACCCAAACAGCCAGTCAAATGGGATGTTCTATACCATGTGATGTCATGCTTAGTATTAAACTGGGGACCTGGCCAAAGGAGGGGCTTTTGCTACTCAGGAGCAAGCTGAGCATCGGGTGGTGAGAACACTGCATGTTGTATATGCTTTTATCAGTATTATTGATTATTGTTTTCTTCTCCTTTTGCCATTCTGTGAAACTGTTCTCATCCCAACCAATGACTTTCTGCCTTTTTCCTTCTGATTCTCCTCCCCATCCCACCGGGGAGGGGGAAGGAGTGAGAGAGTGACTGCGTGGTTCTTCGTTGCAAATTGAGGCAAAACCACAGCAGGCACCCAGTTAAAGCATGGGCTTAAATGCAAAGATCCTGGGAATAGAAGGCAGCGATCAACAAGACCCATTAAACATATGTCTTTTCATATTTATTTCTTATACTTCAGACATCGTTTAACTGGTTAAGTGACTGTTTCATATTATTTTGCAGATGCAAAATGAAAACTTCATGTTCTAAGTGCTTTTTGAACCAAACTTGGAACTAAAGAGTCTCCGTTTCTGCAAACCTGTGCCCCAAAGCATTTGCTATGGCACAAGTTACAGTCATTCTTGTCATGCTGATCGTAATTTTTTTCCAGCATCACACACTGTTTTCCACTAGCCTGGCAAGTGGACAACCAGATGTAGTGGGTAAGTAAAATACTAAGTAACACTTCGTCCTACACTAGCCATCTCGGATGATGAATCTGAACTTGTTATTGAGGCACTTTCTACAGCCAACAGAGAGAGAGAGACGTGTGCTAGGAGAGGTGTCCAAGACACGTAAAAGTCAATCACCTAATGTTTTGAGAGCTGCAGACAGGAAAACATGAATCTCACCACTGAAGTCAGTCATATTCAACAGAGCTCAGAAACCACTTGCTCCATGTAAGAACAGAGCTCCTGGGAGAGCTACTGCCTGTGCAAGCCTCACTGAGAGCCAAATCCTTTGTGTACACAGTTGTGAGCCCTCTCTTCCTCTATGTAATATCGTTGTAATTGCAGATGAACTTGCACTACACAATGTTCTGTGGATTACCAAGAATGAGTCGAGAGTCATTCTATCCTGGAGCAATAACCTGACAAGAGAAGAAACTGAGAAGTACACTGTGGAGTATATTTTGAGTTATAAATTCTTCAATACCACCCATGAAAAGGAAGTAAGTTGTTCAGCATTTACACGTAGTTTAAAGTGAAATCATGTATTACTTCATTCAGTAAATGAATTTGCATAATTTCCCCTGCAATACTTAGTACTCTCTGTCTTCATGCAATTCCTTCTTCCTGCTTTTAGGAAAGACTGCAGAGAAAGAAAAAGATAATACGTATGGAGTTACATTCTGGTTTTAATGCTAAAGTTAAAACACAACTTTTTGCAAAAGAAACGGAAGACGTAATTAAAGAGAGTGACTGGACAGAATTTACTTACAAGGCACCTCCAGGTCAGCTATTTCCTACATGTTGTTAAGACATCCAAGTGTTCATGATAAAGTTTTTTCTTACTTGGAGACATACTGTTTCTGAAAGCTCATTATTATGTTATGCTACATTTTTGATACAGATTTGTTAAGAAGATGACACATAAGACCTTGGAATATTGCTGAATTATTTCCTTTGTTAGACACGTTCAGATTCATAAAGCTCCAGCTCTGCCGAGCAAGACGTCAGAATAACATTTTCCCTAGCAACACGTATGTCTCTTGAAGATTACCTTCTGTATCAGCTGGTTTCAGGAAATCTTCAAAGAGCGGAGGTTTACAGCTACTACTCATGACATTTTTTTTTCTTTAAATAGGTTAGTAAGGCTTTTGGTGGTAGTAGCAGATGTGCTTCTCATTTGTCATTGTCCAAAAAGCCAAAAGACCCATTTGTTCTCACCTACCACTTCTTCACCCTGCTAGAAATAAGGCTACATAATAGGTTTGTAAAGGCAATCATCATGTGGTTATTAGAAAATCAATGTAACATAAACATCACCCTTTCTTTTTTCCCCTTTCTTTGTTGCAGTATACATTCAGAATCTTTCATGCATCATATATAATATTTCTTTTTTCAATTGCACCTGGCATATTAAAGCAGAAGCTCCAGAAGATATCCAGATTTTATTTTCCTACAGGTATGTGCAAAATAAGTATGAAACCATATTTTTGTGCCTAAGTACTTGCTGTACAACATTCATATTTCCTTCTCACAGACATGTAGGAAAAGATTTTGAATGCCAGCAATATATAAAAAATGCAAGGAAGAAAAATATTGGATGCCATATGAAAGAAATATGTTTCCAACCATCAAGAAAAATCAATTTAAACATAACTGTAAGAGCTCTCAGAAATAATTCAAGAATGCTGTCTTATTACAAATCTTTTATACCTCAGGCAATAGGTAAGTATTGTCTATTATTACGTATTATGAAAAGTTCATTTTTTTGTTATTTCATAGGTCTGGAAAGCAACGAATACAGAGAGACAAGTGTGACAAAGTCAGAATATAAATTCTAAATTTTTGCACATTCATCTCTGGGAATTTTACACAGAGATTAAACAAAATGCATTACAACTTAAACGGTTTTATTTTTTTCTCTGATGTAATATAATTGTTTATCTAAAGCTGACATTTTAAAAAATTGATAGGCTAGAGTGAGAAAAGGGTGTTTGAAAAGCTTTATACCTTTCTTTTCTCCAGTTTTTCTCTTTCATATCCTTTTCTTTTTCTGTTATAGTGCTGAAGAAAATATGATTATAAAAGGAACATTACTAGATATAAGTCTCATTCATAACTGAATTTAAGAATATGAATGTTCTCAAACATTAGTAACATTTCTATTTACTTATGATGCCATTTTTCTCTTAAAAATGCATTGATGGTTATTTTTAATTATCAACAGTTTTGAATGAGCATATAAAATTATTTTTCTGTTCTTATCTGGGAAATTTGAATTAATGTCATGGGTAAGAAATTCACCTGAGTTGTAGCACAGACTGCAGATACAAATGCCTTTTAAATTATGAACACATTGATCATATTCTAGCCCTGTAACACAGGAATCAGTCCTATCAAGGGATAGCAAAAACTCATTCAGAACTATCAAAATTTATTGTGAGTTAGATCTCATTTATTCTGCTCTAGTACATTAGCATTATTGGCTTTACCCAAAGATTTACACTGCAGTCAGAGCCAGCTATAAGCAAAATGTTCAGTTTTACCAAAATAAAACATTTTCACGAAGATCAGATTTTCCTGAAAAGACAAAAGAGTAAAAGGGGGAAAACTATTCTGCAGGAAGACTGTATTAGGTGTTTTCATAGCTGGCTGGGAAGATGCTCACTTTCAGACTAGCTTCTGGGGTCTGATCCCACCTGCAGACTCTACTGCAGAGAGCTGTCATAGTATATCCAAGTCTTCAGATCAAATGCTTCACAAAACAACAAAAGATTTCATGTCGTGTTCAGAGGTGAAGCCTGAACTACTCTAATTTGTCTGCCAACCTCCTGAGGGCTCTCCCAGCCCCACCTTGGCAGTTTCACATCTACTCCGGCCCCTCAGCTTCTCCTTGGGCAACCTTCCCAGCCCAGGGCCAGGGCTAGGGTGGGCAGGAGTGAGCAGGAGGATAAGTAGGAGGGAGCAGTGTGTCCCTTCCCTGCTTCTTTCTACATCCGCTTCATCTCCTTCCTTCTGTTGAGAGCAGGCACCACCTTCTCTTTGCAGAGGCCAGACTGCCAGTGTTTCCTCCCTGCCCTTCTTCCCTTCCATCTTGACTACCTTCAGCCATCACCAGAGTGCACGCCAGTCACAGATGGCTCAGACAACAGCTTCCCCTTCTATCTTAGCAGCAAGCACAAAACCTGCTTGCTCGCCTTCCCTTTAAAACCCATTGCCGGGCTTTGGTAGGGCACAGCAAAATCAAAGTGAGTATCTTTAAAAAAAAAACCAAAAAACTGTTTAGTAAAAAAAAGAAGTGACACATGTGTCTGCAGAGACAACTCCACTCCCAAGCTGTCTTGCAGCAACTGCCGCATGTCGTTTTGCATATATCATCAGCTAACGCTACCGTCCAGCACCGAGGTGTCAAATAGAACATTTGACTAAATATCATCAAAATCGAGGAGGAATTTGTTGCGAACCCTTCGAGTAGTTAAGAGGTCTGACGAAGAGCTCCCCCAAACCGTCCCTGAAACAAAGAGGGCAAAGCATGGTACTCCCCGACAGCGTGAAATGCTCCGGCTGAGGGACATCCAGCCCACCCTCTGCTCTTGCATTGAAGGTTGCCTGAATCAGAGAGATTCATGGGTTTGGAAGAAAAAAAGAATACATCATTTGCTTTCTAGCTGAAAGGGGCAATCCCCTTGGCACCTCTGCAGATTTTAAAGCAACACCCCTGGAGAGTACTTTTTCTGAAGGTGCAGGTCCGGTCTCTGGGCTTCGCAGCAGGGAGCGAACACCTCGGGTCACTGAGGCAATCCCTAGGCAGCCGAGCGCTAACCCGGCTGCTCTGGCAATGAGGTATGTATTTTCCACTCCCCAACAATGTAGGTATTGACAGCACAAAATAAGCCGTCAGGTCACTTGCTGGCAAAAGTTTAGCTAAAAAGCTTCCAGTCTCCCCAGGTCAAGCTTCCAAAGCACCTTTTGGCACCGTGCTGAAAGCAGAGTTATGTCGTGAGCGGCTGGAGAAGCTTCTGCCCCCAGTGATGGGGTGGCTTTGACAACAGCCCTCTGCTCTCAACACCGCTTGCCCACAGCACCTTATTGAACAAAAAAATAAAACAACCGAAAAAAAAGAAGTTATTTTCCTTTACAAAACCCAGACAGTCACGGAGGATCAGGAGGTTACAGTTTCCACAGCGATATCAGTCGGCTGATCTGTTTCCAGCATGGCCAACACGGATTCCTTGATGTCTTCTGAGGTTATCACAAGCGAGTCGACCTCTACGACCTCTTTGAGCACCGTCACCTCCGCCCCATTGGGCTGCTGCCTCGCCGTGGCTGCCAGCTTCAGCCGGTACTCCTCTGCCTCCTGCTGTTTCTTTAAGAGCTGGCTGCAATACTCTGGAGCCTTCTGGTTCACCTCCTGCAACTGCTGCTGCAGCACCAAGCTGAGCTTGCAGGGGACATCATTGTTCACATTTTTAGTAGTGGAATTACTTTTGAAAGGCTCCAACATTGTAAGCCAGGGTTGTCTTCTCCCTCCTGAGAAGGTGGTTCTACCCTTCAGGTCACACTCATAAAAAAGGTTTGTTTGTATCTGGGCTCCCATTTTTCAATAGCAAAGCCTCCAGCTGGGCTTCAGCTAGCCTAGCACTTGCATGGTCCTGGAGGTCCACTGTCCTCCTGTGAGTTACCAGTCTCTGTAGTCTAAGCGTCCCTCTAGTAATGTGATGCATGATCTGAGAAAACAGGACTCATGCATACTGTGTGCTATGTGCAGCCTGAAAACCACTCAGTCCTGGCTGTCTGTATGTCGAGGCTGAAGAAACTTCCAAATGACAGGTGACAGAAGCGGAAAAAAAAATTGTTTCCTAGTCTTGGTATACTCAGAGAAGGGAGAGATGCTCTGGGAATAGGATTTCAGAGGTGAAAAACATGTCTTTCCTACTACACAGACCAAAGGAAAAAAAGCTGTTGCTTACCCTCCTCACCTTTCATGGCTCATGGTGTGCCTCCACCCTCCAAGGCAGGTGTTGGTCCCTGAAAACTGCTTTGGGGACAGGCAGAAGTGAATAGTTTTACAAGCCCAAGGTAGAGGAATGCCCTGCGAGAACGGTTTTTTCTAACTTCCTGGGATCATTAATCAAAGAGAGATTTTTCAAGGAAGGGAAGGAAAAAGAAAAGTAAAAAAGGAAAGTCGAGCGTGACAAACGCTCTTGGAGAGAGACAGGCTCATGCAGCTGCAGCTGCTAGAGCAAGCACAACATTGCCACACACCAGTAACGCTGCCACTCGCCCTCTCTCTCTCCTTCTGTCCTTTCCCTCCAGCGCCACATTGCAGCCGTGTCAGCCCCAGACCTCTCTGACCCTGTCCGCAGAGACTTGTCATGTACTTCTGCCTCTGCTGGGAGGGAATTTTTTGAAAACTCCAGCTGTGACTCCTCTCCTCACAGCAAAGCGGCAGCAGCTGGAGGGGGTTCAGGCAGCTTAAGTACTCCAGCACACACGAAGGATCAGTGCCCTAACATTCATCATGCTAGAAGGCAACTGTAGACTTGCTTATCTAAACAAAAGTTAAACCCTGGAAACCCAGATGTCCCTTTATTCTAACTCTGTACCTCATCCCTCCCTGAAAAATACCCATTGACACCATACTCCTTGCAGTTCATGACTGGAGCATAGTGGCAGGAGGGGGATTTTTTTTTGCTTGTTTGTTTACATCTCCTTAGAACATCTTGTTTCCTCCATAGCAAGTGCTCGCCTGCTCACTTACAGGAGAGAGAGAGAAATATTTCTCAAGCATCTGTAACAAATTTCATATACTGAATAAGACCTGCCAGGATTTGGTACTCCTTCAGTAACCCCTCAGTGAGAGATGAAATTCCATTTTTTTTAAAGTTATGCTAGCAGGTTATGGGCAGGCTTGGGGCATCCCACAAGTCACTCGTATCCTGCATGGCAGAGGAGCCGTAGCAGATCGGAGGTCTCAACACCCGCCCAGACTCTGGAGAGTGAACTCAAAGGGTCTATTCCTCCTGCCTGCCCTCGCTACCTTCCCTGGAAAGACACGTGAAAAAACCCACCTCCTTCTCCTTGTTTTGAGACAGAAATGGATGCTGCTTAGCAAGCAGAACTTTTAAAGAAAATGTGTCACTCACGGAATGCCTTCCTTGGGTGTGATAAACCCCAAAATAGTCAGCTGTGTATTTTAAGGACTAACGCACTATGTTTGTTTTGCATCAGCATAAATATGAGAAAGAGTATGAGGTACAGAAGGTCTCTCTGTTCTCTTTTTTCAGAGAAATTGAACCCACCAATCAACGTCTCAGTTTCCCTTGAAAACAGAAGTATTAAAATTCACTGGAAACCCCCACCTGCTATTGGCTCTGCAAGTAGCAAGTGTTTTTTGTATCAAGTGAACATAACAGATCATAAGGTAATCCATTTTCTAGTAAGACACTTAATCAGTATAGCATAACTTCCATAAAAACTAGGCATCTCTTGAATATAACAGGATTAAAACTCAAACAAACTTTAAATAAATCACAAGGTCTTTCATGAATAATCCAACTTTTCTTGTCTTTCTGGTCAAAAATGGAAAATCAATACATTTTGTAAAGTCAGAGTCATGTTTGCATTGAAGTGGATTGGTCATTTTTTTATTTTCATCTTGAATTTGAATTTTGCATTAACATCACATAGATTATTGACTTTTTTGTTACAGAAAAAGCAGTATTGATAAAAAGTTTAGCAGCTACTTTGATAATATTTTTCAAGGAAAAGAAATCATGTTACTGTTATTTGTACATACATCATTAAAAGAATCCCCTTGTTGTTTACATATATTATATATATTTAAAAATCATTCATGGTGTATCACCAACTTCTCTTAGTTTTACCGGTAAAAAACTCCCAGTGTTATATATTCATTCAAGCTGTCTTTGAAGCCGTGTTTTTCTTTAAGAAAATAAATCTTCGCTAACACACACCTCAGTCAAGGCACAGTACTCTAACAATAAAAGGCTTATCTAAGGCGACTGCAAACATTTAAGAGGCAATTAAACCCTGAAAGAACATATGACTAAATTGATATGTGTCCCCTCTGTGTTAGACACAGTAGAAAGGAGTGCAATGAGGTAGACACATTATTGATCACATAACGTTATCTTCATAAATTACAGCAGGGTTTATTAATTCAGATGCAGTGCTAATACTGCTAGGCAATTTCCTGAACAGGGTTGGCTCTTCCCACATTCCCTCATTGCAGTATGCAGAAAGGGAGCTCAGGTGTGTACGTGGACATGCCAAAGCTTCCCAGTCATCTTTGGGTTTTTTCAGAAGACAGACAGGTAGCCTTCTTCCAGCCACCTCTACAAATAGTTATCACCTCCTTAACCATTCCCAAGTCTAATATTTCAAAACCCCTGCTGGAGACACCCCGGGAGCTTGTCCCTGTCCAGTCAGAAAGCTCCGAATCACTAAAGGCTGCAAGCACAGGGAGCAAGGGAGGTTCATGCTGGAACCTTGGTATCCTGTCCAGCAATGTGCTGGAGCTCCTCTGATCCCTTCCTGCCCATGCAGACAGATTTTCTTCCTGTTTCAAGACCCAGAGCAAGAGAGGTGGAAACAGGAAGGGCTGGGAGTGAGGGGTCTTCTCCCGTTGTGGAGCTGGGATGTGCCCAAGATGAGCAGGGGGATCCTGCAATCCACAGTGTGCATGTGGCCACTGCATCCCCTGTTTTCAGCTTCCTAACACCTTTCACTCTCTGGAAGCAAGTATCAAATACATAAAATAGTCCAGTATCCTTACTTAAATGGAATAAATCTCTTTTATTTTCCTTGTGTTATACAGCTGCTCTTCGGCTTTGTGCACATCTGCAGGATATAAGCATAGGAGAGGAAAGCAAAGAAAAATCATTAGGGCATGGGAGTGAATAAACATGAATAATCATGGAGGGTTTTTTTCCAACAGGTTTGGGAAGACAGGAGAGAAGCAGCTGCAGCAATAACAAAAAATGATGTACGAGGGCACTAGCTAAGTAAGGGGGGCTTTAAAGTAGATTTGAGAAGAATCAGTGTCAAAGCTAGTAATTATTAAAGTGACAGTTACCTAGCCAAGGAGCACAAAATGGCGGGGAGGCAACAAAGTTAAGGAAGAAAACTGCAGCAGTATTACAGGAGACACAAGAGGGAGAAGAATGGAGAAGTTTGAGATTCTGTTTCCTGACCAAAGCAAGGTCTTAATAGCTGTCAGAGACATAATGAGTTGACGTATTAAGGTATCCATAAGCAGGCTTGTGATATTTGTTGAAGAACAGGCAAGAGTACAATGATTAGAATATACAAGTCTATAGTTATTTATTATGAATAACTGAAGAGATGACTTGCTAAATACTTATGCGCACAAATAATGATACTGTAATAATGATACTGTGATACAGATTGATAAAGCTTAAAAATAGGGAGTTAAGTCTGCAGGTGACTGGAAGGTAGGGAGGGTTGGAAAGTACCATGGGAAACAAGATTAGAATTTGAAATGTTGCATATCTGAAAAAAACAAGCCAAAATTCAATAATAAGGAAAATCCTATGATTAGGAAGCACAAGTCAAATGTGTCAACACAAAATAAGGAATTATGTGTAGGCTGCAGTGCAGAAGAAAAAAGGTCTGTGGTTTACAGTGAACCACAAACTGAGTCAATCCTTCCATGTTATTACACAAAGGTCAAATGTTATTCAAGTATATATTCAAGGCACGTCACATGTCAGATGTGGGTTGTGACTAATTTACCCTTCTAGCTTCTGAGTTTCACCTGAAATTTCAATTTGTGCTTTGGGCACCACCACCAAATATAAATATGCTGAAAAAAAATTCAGAGGACATCAATACAAGCTTTGAAAACATGCTCTAGAAGTGGAAGACTAAGGGACATGGTCTAGAGTAAAGGAGTGTATCTTGTGTTAACAATCTTCTGGTACACAAAAGAGCACAGAGATCATACTTACCCATGCCAACTTGTGAGTAGGATTAAAAGTAACTGGCTAAATTCAAAGCAAGGAAAATGTAGGCTAAAAATTAGGAGAAGTGTCCCAATTCCAAGGAAAGTCTAGCACAGGAACACATTTCTGAGGCTGCTTAGGGACGACTGTATAGAGTTATCGACAATGGATCAGACATCCTCCACGAATGCTCTGGGTAGATGTGACTGAAAGTTGCTCCACAACATGATGGTCAGAGGTGGCCTATGTAATCTTATAAGAAGTCTTTCATTCCTGCATTTTTGGAAATTTCCTGTGATGACATAAGCTTATTATTGGCACCTTATGAAGAAATTCTCAGGCACAGCATTTGGTTAGCACTTAACCTTCATAGTCATTTGCAGTTTGCTTCTGAAAGGCCAAGGACTTTCCCCCATTTTTTCCTTTTGAAAAACTCAGCATGTAAAGTTTTGGACCTATTTTTGGCTCCACATCTGGAAAGGCCTAAAAGAGCGTGGACAAAGGGAAAGAAATGGCATGGTACACAGGGCCAAACCCACACCGCACCAGGCAGTATAAGGAGAGCAGGAGATCACCTTTTCTTAAAGTTGGTCTTATAGTACTACCTCATCATGCTTTCCTAACATCGAAGACGTAAAGATTCTGAACCCCTCTGTGTCTGAGACACATACTTTCTTCTTTGCAACGTCCTAACATTATTTTTAATTTTTATAAGTAGAAATTTTCTCTCCTGTTTTCTTTTGGGTTCCTTCTTGAATTCTTAGCATTGTTTATTTACAGAAGTTGGCTTCGGTTTTCAAAAGTGATGAATGATTTAGAGATCCCTCTGTTTTAAAGTCTGACACTCCTTGTGTAGGCTTGATCCTTTGAAGTTACATGCTTTCTTTTATAGGCACAATTTAAGATGCTTTAAGATAGTCACTAAAATAGTGAGCATCTGTCACCATCAGGCAGCAGAAAAATGCAAGATTTTATTCTAACAGACAAGCAAGTATAGAACCCACATCATAACTTTGAAACCTTCAGTTTCATAGTTACTGTATTCGTACCACACTTTGTACGATCAAAAATGAAAGGGGAATCAAATTTCAAATTTTTCAAATTCCTAATGTGCTACTATAGCAAATACCTCCTTCCATCCAATCAATTCTAGGCTGTCCTTCAATTTCAGTCCGGAGTTTTAACCCATGACAGGTAAGAGTCCAATTGTGTCTGGAGATAAACATTGGTTCTGAAAATCTCTTCCTACTACATTTGAGATGCAAGTAATAGTATTTTACATCTCTAGGTTTATATCTGTTTGAACAGCAATGTGAAATCACCTAAAATAACCCCTAATTCTCTCTTGATAGATTGTAGATGTCACTGCAGAGAAATACGAGTATCCGTTTCACAAGCCAGCAAAGAAATGTGCAGCACAAGTGAGGGTAAAGAAAGAGGTATGCATAGCAAACAAGGTTTGGAGTGAATGGAGTGAACCAGTGTTTATTCACAATGGTAAGTTATCACATATTTACTATTCATGACCCTTATCATTGGATATATTACTACCGTTCAACATATTTACTTCACTATTATGTCTGTTTTTCTCCCTGCTGTATTTCTGTACTGTAGCAGTACCTAGAGGTCCATGCCACGCACCAGGCTCACACAGCTCTAGGTGCTGCAGGGAAAGGCAGTCCTTGGTCTAATGAGTTGTTCTTCCTTGGTCCCAAAGCAGTCTAGCACAGGGGTGTTCTCCTGACGTAAGTTACATCTGACTCTTGACAGCCTTTAGAAAACAAAACCGGTCAGCCCCAAAAATCTAACAACACCCCCCTGCCTGTCCTGCAATGGACAGCCCAAGCATCTCTACAAGCGCTTTCAGCTGGAGTTAGTAAGCCGTGAACCCCTCAAATGTCGTAATATTCATCAAATCACATAGTCCTTAAGGACTAAGTCTAACATTTCTGTTACTACCTCAGGGGAATAATTTCTTATCTGACAGAGGTAGAAAGTGGTTTAACTCTCATTTAAATATGTGCTCTGGCCCCTACAGCTCACTTCAGCACAAATTAAACAAGACCCTTGTAATACTTTTGTTTCACCTCCTATGATTAGATCTTAACATTCACATTAACAAGTGAAACTTGTGTGTTCTGTGATGAGAAAAATGACTCCACAGGCAGAAGCTTCTCGATGTCACATTAGGTAAAACGGAAGTAGTATACTGGAGTGACACTCCATGGAGAGAAAATGGTGCATAGACTTGTCTCTGTACATTTACGTGCAAAGAAAAAGTTGATAATAAGAGAAAATGAGATAAATATCTCTAATGAAACAGACTGTGTATTTTGGAATATGTCTTTTTGATCTACTGGGCTTCAAGTACGTATTTTTCTGAAGAGGAAATACAAGGCCAGACATTACTATTTTTGCAGTGGATTGAATGTATATTCAGTTACAGGGTTTATGGGATGTTGCCTGCCTACTCTACCAGGTACCTCACCACATCCCACTGATCTGTTGGCTCCTTTCAGCCACCACCTTTGCTGTCCCAGATTGATTCATTTCATTTCAAAAGCATTCCACTTCTGAAATGCTTGGAGGGAGAAGACTTGTTGCTCCACACGCTCACTGTGGTGAAGGAGAGAACACCTTTCAGCGCATCAGAGATTTGAATTGTCCTTTGGAGATGCTTCTTTCTTCTCACTGGAGACAGAGAGAGCCCAGGACGGTAGCATGGCCAGCAGAGGGGTCTACCTGGCATCAGGCCAGACACATCTGATGTGTGGACAGTGCAAGGGGAAATTACCTCGCAGGGCTTTTCCCTGCCAGACCCTCACCAGAAGAAGGAAATGGAGTTGAACAGTCACCTGTCCTGGTTCCAGCCTACCAAGCCTTGCTCTCAGCAGCTGTATCCCTCCTTCAATTGTTCTCAGCACCGCCAGTTTCCCAACTTCCGCTACAGCTGTTGAGGCTGAACAATCAAAGCGCATTTCTTCCACTTCAGAAAAGTTTATAGTAGACAAGGCTGCCATCGCATACAAGTTTTAATACCTCCATGTGTTCAGTGCAGCCTGTTGATTTACCCCTTGAGCATACTGCACATATGCACAAGTTCACGTAAAGTGACAATTTCCCTTCTTTCCTGCACTCAGAGAGGATCAGTGGCTTTTTTGGTATGAAACCATGAATATATTACATCAAGGGATCACATGCTCAGGCTTAAAACATCTCCTTTGATGCCTAGAGAAAGTTTTCTGCCCATTTTGTTTTGGGAATATGTGTAAGTAGATATTATGAAGTGAAATTTAATATTGTCTACGTTAAAAAACCCCTGTTATTAGTAGTATCACTCATGATAACTCCATGATCTCAGGTAACTAATTTCATAGACACAGTGAACTGAAAAAAATGAATCTTTCTGTGGAGTAACTTGAAAGGAAAGACATCCATTTAGTATTATTTTTTTTTTAATTTGTCAATTTTTCTGCTGAATGCCTTGAAGGAGTGTGCAATGACCTGCTTTTTGTTTGCCTCTACACGACATTCCAATGTTTCTCCTAGGAAATGTGCTATATTTCTTTAAGAATGCATTTTTAAAAGGCATTACAGCCTCCACTTAAAAAAGCTGAAACATCAAAATGAAATAACATAATCCAAAACATAACTAAAATATTTGTTCTGAAATGTTCCTTTGACATGAAAAGAATTTGCTAATTTTCTCATGGGAAACACATTCATTTTCCATTGGCATTAGCATATGCCCTTGAAAAAAAACACAATTTAAACAGAACTAAGCTGTTTAATACAGAAACTTTCTGCTAAAAAAAGAAATGTTTAATCATCAGCTTTATTCATATATGGAAACTTGAAATAATTGGTATAATTTTTGGAGCTGCTGGCATTCATAAATTGCTTTGAAGTTAATAGCAATTCAGAGGTGCTCTGCCTTTTTGGAAACCAAGCCACTTGTTTTGGTTTCAAAGTACTGTTATTTGTGACTAAGTTTAAGCATTTGCATCTGAAAAAAGACCACCATAAAATGGTCTACCTAAAAGAATGTATGTGTTGCTTTTTCTTCCTCCTTTCTAAAATGCATGAGGCAAGAAAGAAAGGAACCAAAGAGGTCTGGCTGATGCAAAGACCACTGTTTCCTCTTCTTTCAGGCGTGTACGTGATGTGGGGTTAGCAGATTGATGCAGAACAATCACCTCAAACAAAATAACTTCTACTACACAGTCCAGAGATTGTTCAGAATATATTTTCTGATCCCTCACCTTAATAGACAAGAAGAGGAAAACACCCTTTTTGTCTTAAAGTGAATAAAGAACAGTTTTGTATTTTAATAGTATATAGAGATTATTCTCATATACAGTTCTGCCCAGAGATCTGCGAGTTTTTTCTTGGTTTCATATCAGATTTGTGGAAATTCATAACAACCTTGGTTTAAACTACAGACGGGTACAAACTAGTAGCTTTTATGCAATTCTTTTGTTGTTTGAATTTGATCTAGATTGATTCTAAAAGCATTATGTAACTGGCCTAGGACTATTAACATTTTAAGAGCTGTTCCTGCCTGGTTTTCTTCAAAGTACTTCGTTCAAAGCAGTCCAAACTAGTTCTGGTTCTAAAGATAGGTATTAAATGAAAAGTAAAATTTGCCAAAAATACATTTGTGAGTCAACCAAAGACATGGCTTTTTGGTTTTTGAGGTGTTATGGGGGAAGAAATGCAAGGTACAGAGCAGTAGTGTTTGTTGAACAGTACAAATAAGTATTGTTGACTTTTCTTCAGTACTATGCCTAGTAGGCTTAAAAAAGGTAAATATAATGAAAACCAAATGCTACTTCTTGACTCAAAGTGAGTATCTCATCTGACAAAAAGCTTTTATTTTTATTTTACCTTAAATTAGTTACAGCTGTGAAGGGGTCAGGAGGCAGCGGCACAGGGCTCATGGTGTGTGGAGATGGGGAGCGGCAACGGCAGGAATTCATAAGCAGCTGGGGCTTCAGCAGGAGTGTCAATAACAGATGGACAGAAAGTTTTGATTTCCAGAGGAATCAAGGCTGGATGGAAGGATCCAGTGGAAGGACAGGCCATGCCCAACGTGTGGGAGCAGAAATACAGGGAAAGGAGGAGATGGAGCCTACTGGAGCAGAGGAAGCCAGGGAAAGTGTGGATCAAGGCATCAGCAAGGCTGAGACCTCAAAGGAGGAGGAAGGAACAGTGCTGAAGTCAGAAGCCACAGTTTCCCCTAAAAAGGCTCCAGGAAATTTTTGTTTAAATATGTAGCAGTTCAGGAATAGTGCAGTATTCATGAGTCAATATATAATTCATCCATTTATGAACAACCCTTTCCCACATTATCAACACTACTTTTCCCTCTTCTTTTTAAGAAATGACAGTGGATGTCAAGCTGATAAGCCTCACCTTGTCTTGCCTCCTGATTTTCCTTGGAGGTTTGCTGATATGTGCATGTAGAAGGTAACGTACCTTTCAAGAAGGCAGAATAAATTTCTAGTGGAAGAGTAGTCAGGGAGGAAGAGAGGTGGGGGTGAGAACAGGGAAACCGTACAATGGATCAAAGTCAATCACAGATCTTAGATAAACTATGTTTACAAGAAGTAGTTATTTGTGTGTTTCCAACTATTGTTCTAACAAAAGAGTGCTAGGTGGAAGGCAAAGCTACTGAACACTATCACTGTCATCTCACAGTTCCCATCAGTCTCTGGAGCTCCAGTCTCACTCCCTACTCTCAGCTGTCTCTCTGCCACTATAAATGACATTTTTTCACCTTAGTCTGACTGCTGTCTCTCAACCCTCAGTGTGACTTTGCCCCATGCTTTTGCAGGTTCTGCATTCAGAGCCATAAACATTAATCACACCAAAGAATTGCATTTGCTACATTGCCCAATTTCATTTTCATAAACCAAGGGTATTACCAAGAGCAGTCTTTTACTCTAAGCTGGACAGTTTACAAGAAATAAGTAGAAAAGTAGTCAGGTTAATGGAAGGAATTTCTTTGCTGTACTAATAGTACAGCAAAGTAATAGTAGTGGTCCTACACTCACCAACAATTTATGCAGCCAACTGCCTCCATGTCATCACTTTTTTCTGCCTGGCTACACCACTTTCCTATTGACATGGCAGAGAAGTCTTACTTGAACTGAAAAAAGAATTGTTTAGGATCAGATGGTAACTCAAGATGCCTTAATATTTGGAAGGTGTAGTATGCAAATAGAACCTCTGTTAAAAGTAAATTGACTATTTAATTAATGACTAAATATGATTCTTTATTAGGATAAAAGAAGTTATCACATGATCTATCTTCTTTCAGTAAGAAAAGACTCAAGGAACTACAGATATGAAAGAGTCAATACAAAAATATAGAATAAAAAGTTTCCCCTGGGGCAAACAAAACATGTAATTGAAATCCATCTGCATCTAAACACAAAACAATAATCTGGTCACATAATAAGGAGTGACTCTGACTTCAAGAGAACAATTCAAGCTGGTAGAACTTTTTGGTGGAAAATTTACATAGTATTGAAGACCAATAGATAATCCTTTCTGATGATACAAAATGTTTTCATGATACAAAATGTTTTCATGATACTGCTAGACCTCAGCAAATGAATTAAAAGATGTTTCTGATGCTATGCCTTCTCCTTGTCATCTGATCTTTCTTTTTTTATTGTTGTACTTGACAGGTATTATTTTTATTTATGAAAAACACATATAGGAGTCATTTTTTAGCTGTAGACATAGTAGCGTGCCACAAGCTCTCGCTTTTCTTGGAAGTCAAATGTGGGTGCATATCCATATAGTTCTTTTAAATCTCTAGGGTAAATCTCTTTTAAATCTAGGGTAAAAAGCAGTCAGGATAAAGTAGAGCTGTGAAAAATGCTGATAAAAATGTCTACAGTGAAACAAAACAGGGTAGAATGGCTTTAGAAATTGTAGATGTCTGTCTAACTGACATATCTATTACAAAGAATTATTGAATGATCCTTTCCTGCAGATATTTAAGAGTCACGTGTCTGTATCACTTTCTTGTAGGTACAGATGCCTGGAAGTTATAACCATGCCTGTTCCACATCCTTCAGATAATATCAAAGCTTGGTTAGCTGCAGATGAGACTTACCACCAGGTAGTGTGCGTCTGTCCTTTTTCTCTCACTACATTGACACGTATGTTATTACTTGCGATCAGAATGGTACGGCAATACATTTAGAGCAGCAGGTCTTTTTTAAGAAAAACTTGTGGTGAAGCCAGAAGTGAAAAGAAAACTTGTGGAGGTTACAGGACAGTGATCCCAGTAGACAGGGTGGAGAAAATTCTTAGGGGAATATTATCTCAAGTATGCCTCATAGTGTTTCAGCATATCCACACTCAGTGGGCCAACATTTTAAGGACTGATCACCCTGATTCCCTGGAGAATAGTCAGTTATGGGATATGACATGTATAAGCATGCAGGCAAGTTATCAAAGGTTTTTGTGGAGACCTGCAAGTCATTGGTTATGCTGTAGTAAATGTGCACATTTTTATCGCAAGTAAGAGGAAGCTCCACAATGCACGAAACATAAGCTACCACAACTGTACTCCTGCTGCAGGATAAAGCCATATACAGAGGTGTTTATTTTGGAAGATCTGATGTTCTGTTAGTACAGATGTTAGCCTATCTCATGGAAAATTACAAATCTTTAGTGAACTGGGCAAAACAGAAAATAAATATTTGCAATATTTGTGTGGCTATCATTAAAGGAACTCCTTGGTTGGTACACTGAATGCTTCTTATCACAGTCTGTCATTGTGTGAGTTAGAGGGAAAAATGTGTTAGTCTGGTGGTGGTCTAGATCCCTATAAGTCCAGTGAAGCTACATAGTGAACTATGCTCCAGGAGGCATGGTAACATTGCCTCTTACATGGTTCTTCTGCAACACATGAGGAGAAGGTGCAGACGTGCCCAAACCATGGGATTTTTTGGGAGGAATCATTATTGAAATAGAAAACTGTAATCAGCATTTTCTCCATTCTATGTACTCAAAACATTTTTTCAGAGCTTTTGCAGGTTTTCTATTAATTTTACTCTGGCCTACTTTATTATTGCACTTACACTGCAGTATTGAAATGTATACTACTAGTGCATTCAGCAATGTAACAAACATTTGCCGATGTGAGTTGTTACGCCATCTTCTCTTCCAGGGGAAAAATGTATGCCTTCCAATATTAATTTGTTTTTGTATAAATATACGTACATGATTGTAAACTCTGACAGAAACCATGGACCCTCTCAATTCATGAATCACAGTTTGAATTGTGAGGCAAGAGGCATGGGCTGTTTTGATTTGTTTTATTTTACCTTCTCAAAGACAAACTTATGGAAAAAAATGATGTGCATAATCATATTACAAATGACAAGATTGAAGTGTTTTGAACTTGCACCTGGAGTTCATTCCACAAGCCTTGGAGCAGTCTATGCTCCTCTTCTTCATTACAGGCATCTTCTCTGAAGAGAAAAGCCCAGAATCTCCAGAACTGTACTGAAGTCAAATCTCTTATTCTCAAGATTCAAAGTCATATTTATGAAGCTTCTGGCCAAAATTATTTGACTAAATTTGACCCAAAAGGTGCCATATTTACCACCTTTTCCATGCAAAAATCATTTGGTGCCCTTTTCACCAGTAACGATGTGCAAATTAACTAATAATACCCCTTCTGGACACCACATATGGACTATCAGAAAGTTAAGATAAAATCCTCACCATCAAACTTATAGTCTGTATCTCGCTCCACCCTAGAACTGCATACACTGCTATTTAGTGGTCTTTGTATTCAATGTAAAAATAAAAAATGACATAAATCAATGATCACCACACAAAAAAGTATATTTGATATCACTGATAGAGGAAGAAGACATTTCTTTCTCCAAATTGTTACAAACACTGAATATACCTTTGACAGGAAGACTTCAGCATAGCTATGTAATTATTGTCTAGATTACTACAATGAGTGTCTGAGATGACAGTTGATGGCACTTCTAGGAAAGAAAAATCAAAAAAAAGATATGGAACATATCAGTATCTCAGGTATTGCTGACACCTGAAATAGCAAAGACACTGGCTTTGGACTTACTGTAAGAGTTAAGAGGACTGGGGAGAATGGTGCTGAGATAATCTGTTTTATCCAATAAATAAAAAAAAACCCTGAACTCTAGACTGTGACTTTGACATAAACCTTAGGTACATAGTCATGTCATCCTGGAGAGTGACAAGCAATAAATTTGGGGGTCAGAACAACTAAGAAAATTTTCCTGTAAACAACTTTTACAGGAAACAACTTTTATATTGAGAGTTATATATAACTCATATGATCTCTATATTCCAGTTACATAACAGAGTAAGTAATCCTTACTAATCCCAGATATACAAAATAAGTAGCATACTTGTAACAATATTCAGAATTTGTAATACCATTGAATGCAGACATTGTGCATAATGTAATTTTTATCCAACAGAAACAAATGCATTGGCAAATGGAGATTCACTCAGAGGTTACTCTGGGAACACCAGAAGAGAATGGAGACAAGAATGCAGAACAACAGAGATGTTTGAAGGAATCTGGACTAGAAGACCTGTAGGGGTGATATACATTTTCTATCTGCATGCAAGAGTTACGTTTCTGTGAGGTGGACAATATTCTGACAGATCTAAGAACAGCCGATACTGGAGTTTGTCTGAGCCCAATAATTTGAAGTATTTTGAGCTCTAACATTGTGCAACACTTACAATGATCTTTGGATCACAAGTGCGAAGCAGTTTGTCTCTACCTACTACTGATCTTCAGTCCAGTAAAATTACAGCACCTCAGACAATATTGTCTAATATTGCAGTCTACTTGGGTTAAAATGGAATTAGAGCTAGTGTTTCATAATGCTGTAATAGCTTCCAAGCTCTGTTGGATAGATCAACGCCTTTGAAGACTGGCTGTTCATACAAAGCTCATACTACCTATACAACATCTGATTGAAGTGGTGATGAGAAATGGTGAAAGCAATGAATGTTTCTGGCAACAGCAGCAAAAGTTCACAAGGGTTGTCTCAAGCTCAAAAAAAAATCACTTTCTGAGGCACTGCATTGTGTAAGCAGGTATCAACCAGAAAGAATAGTCATGTATGAAGACATAAGGTCTTTTAATATGACCAACTTACTCCTTTGCAGTTAATAAAAGGAGAAAATTTTAGACAAGGTAAAGAAAACAAAGCTTTCAGCTGTATTGTGATTTTTTAGATAAGTATTACTCAGAGAAGCTAAAGTTCAGAACTGTCAAACTATTGATATCTATTTTTCCCTTTTAATGAAATCTTTCTTTCCATTTCCATGAGGTGGTGAGCCATGCCAGTTCATTTTGAGTTACACAGCCAGGCCAGATTATTTTAACTCTTAGTTAAGACAGTGTTTATTTGACTACAAGAGAACAAATACAGGGCCTTGATCTTGCAAGGAAGAGGTTTCTGTAGACTATTTTTGTAGCAGGCGATACAAATAAATGATAGACTTAATTTGCTGGAAGTCTTGGAGGCTACTTAAAAATTTCTTGCTTTAATTTCTGGTTAAATTTCTTTATATTCAAAATAATATTGGTTGAAGAAAATATTTGATCCACTTGAAATAACATCTTTTGTATTATTGTAGGCGACAATATAAAACTTTTGTTTGCGCTTTTTTGAAACATTCAGTTTATAAGATACAATTCTGCGCAGAGTTTTGATTCACCTGAATATGCTCTTTTTTTGGTAAAATGTCTCCTTCACCCCAGTGGAGAAGACTGCACTTTTTCTCCTGTAATGCTGAGAATGGCTAGTAACATCTCAAGAGCCCATGCTGGAAATGCCTGAACAACGAAAGGACTATCATCGACTATATTTGCCATAAGATCAAGTTCATGACCTCAGGAAAAAAACAATCAACTTTACTAGGTAGTGTTACTATTGTGTTGCATTGTATTTTTGACAGAAGGTAAAGGAGGCCTTACCTTTGAACATCAGTGCTCTTCTCCCCATACCTGTAAGCCTGATGTCTATGCAAATCATGAGGAAGCAGATGAATGGTAGATATCAGGTGCTGAATCAAGTTTCAGTAATAGAAACTCCTGTAATGTCTCCTTCTCAGTCTTGAGTGCAGATGGGAAAACCAGCGATCAACATACCAATTTTTCTCTTGGATGGTCAGGCACTGTCTCTGTCGGTAGACAAAGCAGTTTATCCCACCAGCCACGGTCCAGACGTGTTTTCTCAAGAAAGAGGGAAAGAATTACTACTTCAGTTAAAAATCATTACAGGAGGCATTTAGATAACAAGTGTCATGAACTTACAGATTCCTTTCTTGGTGAGGATACAGAACTAATTAAATGAAAGAATCAAACCATATGTGAGCTAAGTGGGGTAGAGAAGTACCACACATCAGCCAAACACATCTGGAATCCAGACCTCAAATAGTGAAATCAGGCAATGGTGAATGTTATATCATTCCTTAAAATATATTTCATATACATATATTTTATACAGTTTTGACTTGCAGTGCTTGAAGGCCACAGCCAGTGCCAGGGTTTAAAATAAGACAGAGAACCTACAGTTTAAAGTAATTTTACTATTTTTCCTGAAAATAGCATAATTCTTTTGGATTAAAGTTGCTTCGCATATGAGGGGCCTCAATTTCGGTCGATACACACAGCTCACCCACATGCACATGCCAACTTCCAGACACATATCACATGAAATGAAATATCAGTTGTAGAGAAAATAAATCCTAAAGTGTCAATTTGTTCATAAAAAAATTAGCATCTGGACCTTTCCGAGAAACACTTGACCAACTTGTTTACAAAATGATATAATTTTTCCTTAAAATAATAATATTTTTCTCAATGTAAACTAGACCCATTTCCAGTAGTGGATTAATGTGCAATATATACATGAAGAAATATAGTTATCTGAAAGCAAAACTGTACCATCCTCTGTATGGCAATAAACACTGAAGTATACACAAAGTGTTCCTCAGCTCAGCTCACTTGCTCCTGTGAATGAAGCGCTTGCCTTCACCTTACCTGTATAAACGAAGCTCCTGTGAATAAGATTTCACCTTCTGGCTTTAAAGTGGCACAACCTGGTAAGACACTGGGCAGTGCCTTGCACACAGAGAGATTGCTCTTCTTCTCCCTGTGATATATCATGAGTAGTTATTTTTATGCTTTTAACTCCAAGTCCCCACTTCCACCAAGAACATATAGCACAAAGGGACTGAGGGCTAGGAGTATTAGACAACTTCTGTGCTTCCTCCTGAACATCAGTGACTATGAAGACATCAGGCACACGTTACTGTAGCTTCTGAAAGCACAAAACAGACCCTTCTCTTTGCTTTGAAAGAAGGATAACTGCAAGAGGACGAAGGGAATCAGCAGAACAACACTCAAGACTTGGGACTCTGCACGAAGACTGGTCTAGTTGTCCATTGCTGCCACCTACCGTACAAACTACAGGCTTTTAATGAGAAATACTTCTCAAGTTTTCAAGCCGGTTTAGCTCAGGGCAGGTATGCCGCTTTAACTGCAATGATATAATTAATAAAGTCCACCTCCCTCTCTATCTTGAAGACCTGGCCTTTATTACGGACAGTATTTATCTGCCCTAATGTTAGCTTCCTCAAAGCTGGGTGTCTAATCAAACAGAGCTGACCGGGGCCCTGGGATATTGTGAGCAGCACTCCAACGAACATGTAACTCCAACCTGGACCAGATGTCCAAGACAGGATGAATCCCCCTTCTGGAGGTGCCCATCTCTTTCTTGTTAGACCCTAGATGATCAGACTCAGATTACATGCCCACATCGGCACAACACACTTTTCTTGACCTAGTTATTCTGGTGCTCTCTACCCAGGTGAAAGATGCTTTGGCCAAAGAACAGCTTATCAGGTGTAGCCTTTGCCTCTGGGAGTTTTTCCAGCACAGTTAAAGAAGTCACAGTTCATATCTCATCATGTCTTGGACCAACATTGTTAAGCCAGCAACAGCAGTTTTGAACAGAAGCAGCCTTGATCAAGAGCAAGAGCAGAAAATCTTGGGCTGCAGTACTTAGGCTGAAGTCTGAGTTTACAATTTTATTCTTCTCAGTATCAAGTTGAGAGGTTGGAGGACGCAAGCATCTAACTTACGCGTAATAGTACACTGTCAGAAGTTTCACCAAAGTGAAATGTATCAAACAGATAAAGAACAAGTGTGTGAGTGTGGGGTGGGTGTGTTTGCATGTGGAAGGAACATGGTCAAGAAAATGCTGTCTGTATGGAAAAAGGCACCAATATTCATCAGGGCCCAGTGTGTGGTGCATGTTGTGTTCTTAGCATACTTCCCGTGTTTCTCTGTTACAGCTTTATCTACTTGTCTCTGTTACAACTTGATCTACTTGTATCTAAAGGAACCAGATGGCCCCTACAAAGTAACTCTAAAGATAAAGATGATGTTGAGAAGATAAAAATGTTTTGGTTGCTGGTGCAGCACTGGGTTGCACTGAGAGTTTTATTACCACATCTCATCAGAATATACTCATGTCAGCATACTTTCATTAATCTTAGAAAAAATCCAGGTCACAGCTTTGAATGTTAATAGCATATAAAGTCTGTCATGATGCTTTTGGTTCTCCTGAAACCTGACAGCTGACCAAACCCCTAACCATTAGACAAATAGAAAATATGGTTCTGGAGTGACCTAGATCCAGTGAAGCAGTCAACACCTGTGTGTCAAAACCAACATAGCTTTACTCAGCTTTGCTATTATTATCCTCTAATTTTTTAAAAGCTTCTGAAAGCAACCCACAGTCATACTTGCCTAGCTGCAGTAAATCCATGATAAATAAGCATAACAAAATATATGTATAATACATAGGCAAAGAAATACTTTAACAAAGAAGGAAAGAAGAGATGGAAGTGGAGGGGAAGAATGAAAGAATTAGTATTCTAGGCCATACAATCCTATTATTATGTTTTCATTACCTCACAAAATTAGTTTTGATCCAGCAAGCTGCCAGTTTGCATTCATACAGATGAAAAATAAGTGTATTTTAAAGCTTGTTTTGGCTTCTGGCTGTCATTTGTTTTTTTGATCAGTGGAGAAAATGAGAAATGCAGTGATTATGTAAATATTCCAGACCACAGTACCTAACAGATACTAATTTCATCCTTGATTTTGTGCGAAAGGCTACTATGTGGGGAAATCTTTTTCCAGCTTTTAAACTATAGAGCTGCTTGCCACAGGATGTTGAAAATGTACATCAGTTCAAAAAAAACTCAGACAAAACCATGAAAAAATAGCTATTAAAGACTTACTAGATACGAAGTCAACTCTTCTGCCTCATGTGGCCCTCCACTCACAAATTGCAAGACACAGGAAGAACACACCTGCCCTCTTCCTACTTTCTTCCCTAGGTACCTGCTACTGGCACTATTAGAGAGAAAATGGACCACTGGTCTAGGTCAGCCCTTCGACGGATCAATGACACCCATATTTTTAGAGCAGTTGGAGGAATCGCTGAGGCATCATATGTATTTCCCAGCTGACGGACTAATGGGTTCACTGCTAATGCTGGAACCAAGTGTATGACCTCTGTCTTAATGGGAACAGCAAGGCACGCTGCTCAGGTAACATCTAAAGCCAGAAACCTTCAGAACTGGGTGGCTTCATAAAGTCTCCCAGTTCATCTTCACTGTGTTAATATGGGGAAACTTTATCAGCCTGGACTTCCAGTGACAGTATAGAGAGGAGATTTATCCACTTACATAATTTCAGTAGCATCTTGATTCACAGGGTGTTTTTTATAGAAAAAAAATGTTTTATTTAAAATGCACAGGATGGAAAAGCTTTATCTCTGATCCCTTTTGGACATTTAACAAAAAGAAATAGTGATGCATATACCATAGACTGTTCCAACATCTGGTAATGATAGAAAGAGATGGACACAAGCAAAATTGTGCCCACTTTCAGCAGGCTGAGGAGAATTTACAATAACATATATTCATTATATTGTGAATGTAGTCAGCTTTGATGCATTGCAAACCTGCCCTTCTTGACTCAAGAGTCTGTGAGGTATGAGTTATTCAGGGTTATAAAAAAACCTGTAAATTATGTTCATCCTTACATCTCTCAATGTATTTCTTCAAGAAAAGCAATAAAGAATAAAATTACAGAACACCTGTCCCATATGTAGCATACATTTTGGATTCCTTTAGGTAGAAGACAGAGTATATTAAAGGGAAATGCTGTGCCTGGTGAGAAGGTTAGTCCTGCTAACTCGAAATTAAGAGGCTTCAAGACAATCTGTTTGTGAAATTTACGTTCATCTCCTGCCAGATTCCTAGCACACAAACTTGTGCTAGAAGTGGTGAGGAAACCATTTTCTCAGCAGTGGAAAGTGGGGCACTGCTGGGCTTTGTGGGAGGACAGAGGTGCCAGGGCCACCCCCACTGGTGAGTAACAGGTCGCTTCCCTGCCAGCCTTAGAGCCAGGGGTTAGTTGTACCAGCACAGAAAGGATTGGGGTAGACGCAGCACACTTCAGATAATTAGGCTAGAGAAAATGTGATTATCAGGCCATGGTGATCATTGATTTAGAAATCAAGTATATCCTGTGATCTTTTTAAATGCTACTTTTCTAGGACACCTCAGCCCTTGACTCGGAGCATTGCTGATGGGCTGGTACTTTGAAACATCTGGGAGCTCATCTCACTAAGAATAGCGCTTTTTGGTTGTTTTTATGCACATTTTTTTCATGTGAGTATATTTTAAACACTAGGTGTCAGTCAGTCACCTCACAAAAGCAAACCCTGAAAGCATACCACATTTGTATTTGGCAGCAAAAACTTTTAAAAAGAGTATGTCCAACAGTGCACACATGAAAGAAGAACTGCAGTAACGTCAAAGCCAGCTGCAGCAATTATTCCACAGGGCTGTTTAGCAGCCACAGAGACCCCAGAGCCAGGGAGTGTGGAGAAAACACTGGTGCAGAAAGACCCTTGTACACACTGTGGTGACTATTCACACTGTCTCTGTAAAATCCTTGTTAATATGTTGTCTAATGCTACAGGTGATTGGTAAACCACCCATGATACTCCAGCTTCTGGAGCATTTGTAAAAACTTATGTTTCAAAAGAAAGGACACCCATTAGCCACACTGAAAAACAGGAGTTCAAGCAGCAACATTCTCTTCTGCATTTCCTCCTAGCTAACTTAGGACACTGGCAAGGAGTCATGCTACTACATTTCGAGAAGTTATGGCCCCCTCTTGTTTTTCTGATCTTTGGAGGTTGCTCCCCGTGGGGAATCGTTGCCAAGCTGTTGTGACAACTGAGGGCTGTTTAAGCAAAATGCTTACATTGACAACAGAGTTTGAGTATTGTTGCAGCAAAGAGGCCATTTGGCTGGTGGTGAACTGCAGCAGGAGTTGCTGATCTTCACAAGTTGAGGCCCCTCAGGCAGTCCTGTGCTGAGGGTATTCAGTTTTGTCGGTCTGGCTTTTGGTGATCTGGTGCCACAAGAGATACAGATACTCGAGCTGTCTCCATAGAAGAACAGACTATACAAGAGGAGCTGTTTGCTTAAGCACTGCTGCGTGACTACAGACATAACGCCTCAGGACCCAAACTAGTATGTCCTCATTGAGCTCCCAGCGTGGATGCATAGGGTGGCATCCAGCTGCCTCTCCGCTGTGTGACTTGAGCACCCAGGTTTCCTTCGGATTGTGCCATGGACCTGTCTCAAATGCCCACAGCCCCACTAGGTGTCAGGGCACATACATCTTCTGCGCAATCTAACCGCTGTCTGAAATTTGGCTTTGCACTTACGGAGTATTTTATTATTCTCTTCAGTTACGTTTTGATTCAGAAATCTCAGTAATCCTCAAAAAATCTGTTACCTATTCTTGAAATACGTTCAGACTGTTATTGTTTCCTGGAACCGTACACATGTATAATTTCAAACACTCAACTACTTTTAAGAAAATGCCACTGTGTATCTTGAATGGAAACTTACTCTAGAGCGTATGAAGAAATGTATTTTATGGTTTGGATCTCTACTTTTTTACATGTACGTTTAAAATTACAGCAGCTCTGCTGTGATAATCTGAGGAGAGATATCTTTTATGACATGCTGACCCCACAATTTACAATATCGTTTCAGCCAGCCTGTGAGATCCCAGGATACTGGGCTTGTGCTGCTCTCAACTGTCTGATCCTTGGGTACCGTGGGTTAGGTTAGTGGAGCAATCTCCATGTGTTAGTCCACAGGATGAAGGACCGCCTAGGACATATTGGCAGAAAAGGCAGGTAGCTGCTTTCAGGCTGAAAGAATAGTGATGGATTTTTCAACGCTCTGTACTTTGTAAGGCAGAATACAGCCATGTGCAGGGCTAACCTGTAAGAGCAGTTGCATTTCCACGCACTCTTCACTCATCCTGCCTGGGCATAGGTCACTGCAGAAGGTGAGGGGACTGGAGAACCAGTCCCTTTGAAGTCTAGATGATCACTGCAATTTGGGTCTTTTCTATATTATTTCGTTTGTTTGATCTCACTTCAGGGCTTCAGTACTTTTTTTTCCTGGTGATGGGAAGAAACAGCAGTGAATTAATTCCTTGTCTATGTACCTGTCTTCCTGCTGTGATCACTTGGCCATCTTCTTTTCTTGTTCCCTTTACTTCAGGGTAGTTTTGCACCTGCACATGATCATGATGGCCATGACAGCCCCTCAAATCAATAAAGAATAGACATAGTCGTATGGCAAGCCTTCTACAAAGACAAAGGCTGCATTGTGTGCAGCAATATGCAAACACCTATACCCAGATTCATTCCACTTACATGAGGTGCTTCTCTTAGAAAGCCAGAACCCCTCTATAGCCCATGGAGAAAGACAGACACCTCCAAAAGATGGTTAGTTCCACCTGAGGATGTCTGTTTCCTTCTACTTTTCTCCCTGGACTTGCAAGAGCTCCCTCTTACCCTCCCTTTTACTACAAGAGCTCTATTTCAGCACACAAAGTTAGTTGAAAAGAAATAAGGGAAAAACATTAGCTATATAAAAGATATAGCCGCACAAACAGAAAACATAGTTAAAAGGTAAAAAATTGGAAGATGGGGGAAAGCAGGGTAGTGGTGAATAAGAAAATGGCTCTCAGATGCCCTGTGTCCTCAGACCTGTCATCAGAAGGTGTCCTGCCTTTGCCATGTATACCTGCTAATTTGAAAGTTGTGTCTTTTTCATCATTCTTCGTTTGAGCAGATGCAAGACCGATAACTGTCTCCGAAAATACCCTCCTGGTTGCTTGAAATAGCCATTTATGACTCTTTCTAAATTCAGTGCAGAAAACTGGGCTCAGTTTTGAACTCACTATCTGCTTGAAACCTAAGATTGACCTGGTGTCACAAGTACTGTCTTTTTCTCACTCAGAACCAGAGCTCACAACATGAAGCATATGATAGTATGGTGATTTGATCTCTGAGATACAGCCATAAGCAAAAAAATTATATCCTTCCAAATTATCATGTGGGTCTTTTGTTCCAAACTGGCTATATGAAGCTGAATTTGGTGTTTTACTGCTGAAGTAAAACAAATGAGCACTGTAACAAAAGAACTCTACATCCTTCGCCTATGCAGATCCTTTCATGTCTATGAAGGTTGAATGAATTGGCCCGACACAGACTCTGCCCTCTCCCTTGATGACTACTTCTTTAATGTTTGTGAACACTGCATATTTATAAGTCTTTTACCTTCATTCAAACTCTGGCTGAAGCTGGCTAGCAGGATTAAAAGGAAAAAAGAAGAGGTGACTGAGAGACATAGGTCCTTATACACACACAGCATGATCAGTCAAAACTCATTTACCTAATAATTCAGGCTCAAAGTTTTTGAAGACACACTACTACTCTGAAAAGTGAAATTATCAAAATACTAATATACCATGCATAAGATCTGACCTTCAATGTGTTTAGATAAATTTACTGAACTCAGTTACATTAGTCTCACACTTTTAGAGAAAACTTCAGCAAATGAGCTGATTGGTATGCTTCATAATTAATAATAATTTTGAAGATTAAAGTCCATTTTTGTAATCAATAAGGAGTAAAAGAATTCACAGACTCAAAATCGTGATTTTTTTGTCTCTGTAAAAGATCTTCTGTTAAGTGAAGATGAGTGAAAGAGCTCTCTGAAAAAAATCAATTGTTGTACAATGCACGTAAAAGCATGGCATTTATCAAAGGAACCAAGCGAGATGATAAACACAGAGCTGTTTGGAAATAATATGGTTTTATTAAATATCTGCTTTTAAAAGCATGTAAGCATTTGTTGTGATTGTGCACATCCTAAAGTTATGTTCATTTCTCTCTGTCAATAAAACATAATTTTTGCACTTGTGGTGAATGCAATAAAACTTACCATATAAACTTGATGAGGGCACATCAATCTTGCTCCCAAAGAAAGTAATAGCAAAGCTCTCTCTGAGTATATGGAATTTCTTTATTCTGTTGAAACACTAGGAAGTGCATACAATTCTTGCACAAAGCCTGGCTGTTAGCATAGCAAGACAGAGACTGATTTCAGAATCAAGTGCCATCCATAGAAGAAAGGAGAGGCAGACACCTCCTGACTATCATATCAAGCTGAAGATATATTTTCCTTGGCTTAACAAGACAGTATAACTGCAAGGAGGAACCATTTCACAACAAATATGAAGTTCCTGAAACAAATGTTGTTTCAATATTACAAAAATCACATAGGAGACAAGATTAAAAGACATTAGATTTGGTTGGCTGGCTGGGGTTTGTTGTCTGGGGTTTGTTTTTTTTTTCTGGTTTGTTTTATTTTTTTGCCAAAGCTAGATGATACTCGATATAAAGCTGCAATTTGATCTGTTGGATCATAACACAAACATCCTGTCAAGACAAACTGATGGTCTACCTAGTTTTTTCCTATGTAGCGTGTGGGTGTGTTTTTATCTGTTTATTGGTTTCAAGAATGTTTGGAATTAATAACAAGGTAATAAAGAGCAAACCAGAAAATATTATAACGGCATTGGTAAAAATTCAGGGTGTATCAGTGGCTCAAAAACTGCATGTAGGTCTGGTTGTCCAACCTAAAAAGAATACAATAAATCCAGAAAGCAAAAGACCACAGTGGTGAAAGGTGTGAAATAGTTTGCACCTGAGAAGGAACTAGGTGGTCTAGGATCCTTCAGCCCAAAACAGAGGATGTTGGTTGGAAAGGATGGTTATACTGGCCATAAACTAAACAACTGGCTATAAAATAAACAAATCAGATACAGCTTTTCCAGCAACATGCATTGCTAAGCTGTAAAAATCTTTGCCAAGGAGTGCTGTGGATGCTGGTGGTCAACACAGCTTCAAAAGGAGACAGAAAAAAATCTCATACAACAACCCTTGATTCATCAAGAACTATTAAGCACATTTCTGTGGCTCAGGAAGACCCTAAGCCACAGGCAGCCAGACAGGAGGAGGCTGCACACTATGTTTGTCCCCTTCCGACATCCTTCCTTTGGCCTCTCGTGGTATGCCAGCTGGAGGAGTAGTTGGATTGGAAGTGCCAGGTGCCCTCCTCACCTGTCCTGGGACTTTGTCCTTGGCATGGAGTCCTCCAGACTGGATACAGAGGGGCTAAGGGGCTACCCTGTCTGCCTAGGGAAGAGTGGGCTTTTGGGATACAAAGCAGGACCCTCCCTGGGAGGAAATACAGAGGAGATTTCGAGCTGAGCTCCTGCCTTTGCTTTCTGGTGCACCTTTCGGCTGGGGGAAGAAAACATGTATTCTTTGAAGTGTAGTTAAGCTCATCACCTTCGATAGGGGCATGAGCAGGTGTGGCCCATATCTTCTTCCTGCAATCTGATCACTAAAAGGCTGCAGAAACTTCCTAAAAATGGTGAACAAGGTTAGAATACAACCTGGCACAGTAACAACGTCCTACAGCAGAGCGACCCATGATCTTTGGCAGGGGCACATGACCACCTGGATGCCCTTTTTAATGGCCATACTGACAGGGCTGTTACCACTGGGCTGTGGGTAAAAGCACAGCACTGGCTACGGCAGCTCCCATCTCTGCATGAGGACACATGTCACGCAGAAGTGTCTCATCTACAACCGGTGGGCACATTTCATGTTTGACTCCCCCTCCATCTTCTTCCCTCCTTGGAAGGAAAAATGCTTGTCCAAAGATGCCATCTGAGCATGGGTGTGGAGAAAAGAGCATCCATTTTGCTCAAAACAAAACTTTAAACTCACTTAGTGTGTTCTGCTATCTCTGCTTTGCTGCTTGATAAAGGAGATAATGAAATTGGAGATAAGAGAAAAAAGAAGAAATGCCTATCTCGATCTCTGTTTTTTCCCTGTAAGTACTGTGTGTCAGGTAGCACTAAACTTTGTTTCTCTTGCTTAATGTGACATTGGCTGCAGCAGAAATTATTAGTCACTTTTGTCATTTGTCCATTTTGTCATCCCTATTAATCTGAAATTATTCATCCCTAACTTAAGTATGTATTTCAACACAGAACTGGGATGGAGTGTGGGCCTGACTGACACTTCATTTGAGAGGGTGGGCAGAGATGGGCTGCAGCCTGGGCTGGCTCCACAGGCACAGCTGCCAGACCGTAGCTCTCCTAACAGCACAAGGTGGGCTCCTTCCTTCAGTGACAGAGTGAGGAAAAACTTGTCTTTTGCAGTTTCATGGCTGATAACTGATAGATGGGGTGAAAAACTGAAAACTTGCACTTCACAGGTTTACAGTGAAGGCAGTAATTTACATCAGGGGAAAGCAAGATAAACTGAGGTATTCTGTTACAGTGTTGTTTTACACTCATGCAGAAGAGCGGCGAATCAATGCATGTGTTACAAGGCACTGAGCATTCAAGCTGATCCTTCCTTATCTGTCAGTGAAGTTGTCCCAATTTAGTCCAGTTATCACATAAGTGAACCAAGAAAGCTTCTGCTCTGAAAGCTAAGTTAAAACAACATAAATGGGATTACATGGCAGAGGGGAAGTGCAAAGGAGGAGCAGCGGAGGTGGGAAGCTTGTATTTGTTTTTAAGTTACTTAAAGATGGAATTTGCTCCCTTTAGAAGTGCTTTTCATGATCAATGCAAATTGATAGCTATGTGACATACCAATCTCATGTGAGTCTATGATCCCAGGAAGCCTTCTTTACTGAAGGTCTCCAAGGCTAGTTTTTATGACTACTCCATATCACAGAAGCACATTCTGTTGTAAGGATGTTGCTGAGACTGGTCAAGGGGTTGGCTCAAACATCATTTCACAGCAGTTATCCATGGATTGCTGAAATTCTCTGTAGCTGAATGGATTTCAGAAAAGAGAAGCATGGAATATAACTATGTAGCTATGAAATGTCAATGTAGCATAAAAACTACTTTGCTTACATTCATACGCACAGGGGCTCTGTCACACCTAAACACCAAGTCAAAGGAGAAAACTTTCAAGGGAAGCAGATGCAAGATTTCAGCATGTTTTTCCTTAACAGTACCACATTTTAAACTGAAATAAAGAGAAAAGGTCATCTTGAAAAGATGTTCTTTAACAAAAGCAGAGTCGCCCTTTCCAGCCCCTGAACAATATGATCTTTGTATGAGTCCTTCCAGTTTCTACTTGCCCTTCCCAGATTTCCTTCTAAAAAACACTAAGAAAAAAAAAAGACGCTAAATACTTGTTCTTCCTCTTTAGATCTAATCTGATAAAAACTGCCACCCTCCATTCCCCAGATGCCTGCTGGTCATGGCCATCACAAAGTTAATACTGTTACCAGAAATGAGCTTAACTTAATTCAAAACATATGTTTGCCTGTACAACAGCATTTTAGAAAACTTTGCTTTTATTTCCCCATCCTCAACTTTTCTATGGTTTGTTTGTTTGAAAACAACATTTGAAATTCAATTACATTTACTGCAATTCTGAGAAGGGCCCCTGCTTCCTTTTTAAAACAACTCACAGAGAAAACAAAATGGGGACTGTCAAGAAAAAAACAAAGCTGCTGCTGATACAAAAGACTGTCACTAGAGGCTGGCTTTCCTCTTCTTCTTCTAAGCAGATTTACCTATATAAGAATATTATCTTGTGGATACGTCACTTCCAATTAATCTTGTACTGAAGGGTCCTCTCGGCAGCCAGAAACAACTGCAGCTGGTTCATACAGAAACACAGCAAGAAGACATCGTGTGAAGGGTCCCCTCCCACAGCCCAAAAATAACTGATATTTGTGAAAAAACAGACAAAGATCCAAACTCTACCTAGACACAGTGACCTAAGGTATCACACTGCTTTGGCCATACAGCCCTCTTTTACAGTATTTTTGTATTGTCCTTTTAGATACAGCAAATCTTCAGTGTAATTAGTCATTAAATGGCACAAGAACATTTTGTTATTAATAGCCCAGATACAAATTATGAATGACATGAACCACATTCCCTGATGCAAAATCCTTTCACCTGAGGGCAGAGGATTACCAGATCTCCAGAGTCTAGACCCACATCTCTGTTCCCTCTACTGTAAGAACATCATCTACAGAGTATATAATTAATTCTCTTAACTCTCGCCTCCACACATAAGCTCTCCCTTCGAGACCTGCTTTAAAGCTTCAGTACTACTTGGAGCACAAATAACAGTAACAGAACAACTGCCTTCTGGAATTTGACATTTTGATACAATTTTCCAGAAATACAGGTAAATTGGGGCCTGAGGGAGCAGAAACATCTTTAGCCAGTTGTATGATGGGCAGCCATTTGGTCAGTGAAAGGGAGCATCATTAAATGTCCATTTATTGCCCTGCTTGCTTTGCCACTATGAAGTCTTTCACAGTTGCAAAGACCCCAAGCTCTCCCCAGGTCATTATCTCCCATTCTGGTATACTGGACACAACTAATGACAGGTGGGATATAAAGCTCTCACAAAGTGCCAGCACTGTCTGTTGGGTTTTGAGACAGCATCACTTCTAGGGAGACCCCAGAATTTCAGGTGGATGAACACGACATGGGAGTTCTTAGTAAAGGATGGTGGGTAGAGGTGAGGAGTTTCCACTATACTAGAAACTTACTTCTAATTAACATAGGAAACAAAAAAAAAAAAGAAATCTTACTAAATAAATTATCTATAAAAAAGAAATAATTAAAACAATAGGCATAAAATACAAACATAGAATTCCAATGTAGACTTTAAAAATTTTATAGGATTACTATCACTTTTTATGACAATGGAAAGAAAAATTGTATATAGGAAAATGGTGTTGAATTTTCATTGCATTTTTCTTCTTCTGAAAAAGTTGAATTTTGCTCTCATGGACTGAAAAAAAATGGCAAATAATTCAGGTTACAGTTGGCTGGGGATTTTTTGTTTGAAATTCAAACCAGAAGAAAGACTGAATGAGTAAAGTCAACTTTCCTTTGTAATTTTATGTTAATAAACTTATACATATATGGGTTCACTTGAGAACAGATGAAAGAAGTTGTGAAACACCACAAGACTGACATGAATCAACATAATTCTGCATCATTTGGTAGTACATAAAAAAGAAGTCGGGGGTTTGTGAAACCTCAAGGCACTGAAAACAGTACATTTCATACTAAGCATTTCAATTGTTGCTGCATTCTCTATTTCTTGAAATAGTAATTTTTAACAATTTAGAATGAATTAAAATATATAACTACAAATAAATAGACAACACTAACAAGAGACATTAATCAAGCAAGAGACAGATGTTTAGGGGTAACCCTTGCACATTTTTATGAAGGCAGCACTGCTGGATAAACATGAATGCCTAGACTTCTCTAACCAAAATACAGACTAGAAAAGCTGCCAAATCACAAAACCAAAAACTGTGCACTGACTTACCAGAATGACACTTTAAAAGTGCTTAGAAGACTTACCTGAAATCAGACCTTTCACATTTGAAACAATTGTCTGTCTTTGTGAAAAACACATCGATGCAATATGCTGTCAAAAAATGAAAAAACATTTTTAGATTTCATTTGTCATTTTTCTACAAGAAAAGTAAGAAAAAATGGCAGTTATCTATGAAAAAAATAATTTCTGTCGTATTCCTATTTTTAATAGGAACGCTTTAATATTAAAGGTGCTTCATTAGGTCTATGCAGGAATATGCAGTGACTTTCCTGTCTGTCAGGAAAGACACAGTCTTTTATGGAATCAACTCACAGGTCTGGAAAAAACACAGTGAAGCTTTTAAGCACACAAACCTTTTACGAGTCTGAAGTGGATGCAGCAGTCCTCAGGCTGCAGCAACTTTTTTCTTTCTTTGCAAGCAATTGTTATGGGTTTAACATAAGTATGTCCATCAGAAAGTTGTAGTGAAAAGAGACTTATCACAGGAGGAGGTGATGAGGTCTTAAACCTTTTCATGAAGAGAGGGAACAGGTGTCAAATGTGGATAGTTAGGGCTTGGTGGTCGGAAGATCTCACGCTGTACGGAAATACAGGGATCCTCTCCGGATAGCCAATAGCGTTTAGCCTATGACGTAAGCAGACGGAAGTGACACTGTAAACCCAAGCTATATAATGCTGTGCTACTCACCAATAAACGCCATTTGCCGTCCACCACATTGGTGTCTGTGAGCTGATGGCCCGAGCGGCCTGGGGTTGGTCGCCGTGCTGTTCCTGAACCAGGTCGCCACGCCTCTGAAGGCAACAGTCAAATATGAACTTCAATGAATAAAACAGATTGACCGTTGAAGAAACTCAAAATAGGTGACTACTCTTCCTTTAATTTGCATACA
>Ga0065711_1001643_pt1 | contig 41237 bp, 21 predicted proteins | sample Hoacrofraction12_FD_59098 | JGI IMG/M metagenome (GOLD analysis project Ga0065711, IMG submission 59098) | Hoatzin crop microbial communities from Cojedes, Venezuela - Epithelial fraction 12 v2 (version 2) | ecosystem: Host-associated > Birds > Digestive system > Esophagus > Crop | place...
TGCCGGGGGGCGGCGGGGAGCCGGCAGGGCTGCCAGCCCCTCCCCGGGGCGGGGGGTCCGGTGCCGCGCCCGGCAGCCTGAGCCGCCGCAAGCCGGGGGTGCGGGCTGGCGGGCATCTTGGCCCTCCGCCGCGGGGGCTGTGGGCGGTGCTGTTAGCGAGGAACCGACATGCTCTTTTTAAAAAAAAAAAATATTAGCGATAGCAAAAGACAACCGGAGAAGGTGCCGGTGAGCGCTTCTCACGGCTCAGGGCGCCCCGGGGCTGGGATCCCATTGGGTGGAAACCCGGGGTGCGTTTTGCCCCTCGCTGCCCTTGGCCCCTGCTGCCGCTCCTGCCGCTGCTGTTAGTGCTGCCACTGCTCCTGCTGTCGTTGCCCCGGCTGCTGCCGCCGCGGCGTGCCCAGGGCCGGCACAGCCCCGCTGCCCCCCCACCCCGTCCAGCCGGCCCGGGGCCGCTGTTGGCCGGGCTCCTGGCGCGGTTGTTTCTCAGCAGGGATCAGGAGAGACCCCAGGGAATCCCGTGAGGATTGCCAGTACAGAAAAAGATGGCTGCCGCGGGGTGGAAGATGCCTTCCCGTTTACCTGGCGTAACCGCCGGGGTTAGCAAAGGATTTAGTTTGACCAGTGAAGGAATTACGTTTTGCTGGGGGATGGAAAGGGGATTAAGCTTTTCTCCAGGGGAAGCAGAGTTGTAAGAGAGAGAGACCGAGACGAATCAAGTGAGGTAGAAGGACAAGACTGGAAACGGAAGCGAGGTGGCCGTGTTCATTACGGGCCTACGGCCAGGGATTTTGAGGGCAACAGCTAAGCAAAACTCTTTTTGCCATTGTGAAGGTGTGAGATTGGAGAGGTGCTCTCAGTAGAAAGGTAATCTCGGGCTAGTCGATTTTAATTTATGAAGAGCAGCGTCCTGGCTGAGTAACTCCTCTTGGTGTGCACGTACAGCTCGTAAGGCCTGGAGGTCCTTTCCAGGTTGGGACCATAGGTCCCTCTTTAAAATTGACTGTGCTGGCCTGGCAAACAGGTGGGGCTGCGCTCCGCAGACGGACACGCGGCTCCACCAAGTGCAGTGCTCTGGGTGTTGGGGAAAGAAGGGCTGCTGGGACGGGAAAACGATCGGAGGAACACGAGCTGATACGGCGGGGTTGTAGCAGGTGGCTGCAATGAACTGTTAAAAACGTTTCGCATGAGAAAAAGTGCATGTCATGAGGGGGGTCAGTGAAAGCCGATGAAGGTTAAGAAATTGGATACCATCACTGAGGCTGTAGCAACAGGAATAAACAGTGTCTGTGAGAGCCAGATCTGAAATGGACAGCCCCAGTCTGCTTCAAAATAAGAATATAAATAAACAGTTCTGGCAGAGGAACAGAGGCAGCATACTACAGTGCCTGTTACCCAGCAAGCTGCTGCTTTGAAGCTTGTATCAGCAAGCGTCTGCTTCTCCAGTGCGAATGCCTCATTTTGCGCAAGGATAGCTTTTTATGCGGTAACTAGGATTAAGTCAGCTTCTCAGAGAGGCAGCTTGGGGTGTCTGCAGCTCTTCTTTTAGGTCTGCTGTGTTGGTACTTGGTTTTGATTCCTTGCACTGTCTTAATGTTCTGTGATTGCTTTCTCTTTTTGAAAAGATACCAGAAAATCTGAAGCTTGAATTCAAGTGTCAAAATTGGTTAAAGCAATGATTGGAGCGGGAGCAGCATTATCTGTCTGTGGGGTCTTGGTACTCACATAGCCTGCTATTCCTTGCCTTTGCTGAACTTGTCTCTGCAGGCTATCCATTCTAAGTTCACCAAACAAGTGTCCTGTAGGAAGTCTAGTCATTAATTAAAATTTGTAAATTCAAGTAAGTCCAGGGAGATTTAACAGAACATCCAATGTCCTAGTACTTTCATATGTCAAAGATCTAGGTAGGAGTTATAAAATACATTTCATGATTTTCTTTCTGAAGAAACTTCTACTGTTGTTGAGTGGTGGTGAGCAATCCTAGAATCAGAAGTTATTTTCTCATAATGCATAGAGCAATAAGCTATAAGTTAGCTGTTACCACTCAGGAAAGAGACAAGGAGATGGTCAGAAGTCCTACTAGAGGAACTAAGGAAAACCAGTTAGCTTTGTGATGCTCCTCGGTATGTTTGTCTTGAGTACACAGTTGTGGTGATCACTTCACAAAAACAGCATAATATACTAGACTAGGTACAGAGAATGGCAGCCAGGGTGATCAGAAGTATTGATTGGTTTCCACATGAAAAATAAACATACCAGCATTATTCAGTATGGAAAAGAAGCAGCTGTGGAGATTTATGCTAGAAGTCTTTGGAGTGAGGAGTGGCATGGAAAAGGTGAAACCTGACGTGGCTGTTGATTGTCCCTCACAAAACAAGAAGCAGGAAGCACTGAAGGTAATTATCAGGCAAAGGTTATAGTTTTTATGCAGTGTATAATTCATCTCTGGAAATTATTGCAATGGGATATTGGAGAGGCTAAAAGCATGAAGGATTAAAAAAAATTACAAGGTAAACTCTTTGTCCATGAATGACTATCTACCACAGTGGATTGGAGGAGACCTTTATGTCTTCGAAGGTCTCTTAAGCATCAGCTTCTTGGGACCTGGGAAGGTAGGCTAGGGAAGGAGTCTTTCAAAACTCGCCTCTTTCTTATGTTCCCTTCCCAGACATCTGGTGCTGGCTGTTTGGAGAACTAGGGCACCACAGAAACATCTCCAATCCGGTGTGCCGTTTCTTCTAGAACAAAAGCCTCATTAGGGGAAGCCCTGCAATTATCCCTCATAAATGCCTGCCATTACAGTATTATCAGTTGTGTGGATAATTGCATGAGATCCATCTGGCCGGCTGGCTAGAGGAAGTCATACATGAGAAATTAGAGTAAGTGGAGGTGAGAATCACTGAAAGAGTAGTGGCCTTGTGTTGCCTACATAGCTTTGCATCTTGCCTCAGTCTTTTCTTAAGCATGCTATTCTTCTCGTCTTCTTTCTTATGTTCATTTGAAAGAGACTTTTTTCCTCTTTAAAACTGTAAGGCAGTGGTTCTGGTACTATTGACTGTGTAGAACTGGTCGTGTGATACTCTGTCCTTTTTTTCCTTGGTTCTAGTTAATAAATTGCATTAAAAATGAATAAAGTACATTAAATTTTCATACTTATTTCATGCCTACCTTCTTCATACAATTTTCTCATATTAGCTGCAGCTGAAATTCCCATAAGAATGTTACGTCGTCAGTGTTGGGTGGAGAATTGGGCCTCTCTGATAGTAAATGAGAAGAAGAGTGAGTCTCCATTAAGACGTATCTTGGCTTGTTCACCGAAGTGAGCCTTCTCTTACGACCTTTTACAGCACGAGGACCTGTTTCACAATATGTCAGTGAGGCATCAAGTTCTTTCTCTTATACAAATCAGTAATAAGCCTGCCACCGTATTAGTCAGTCAGAACGTAGCCTCCAGTATGACAGTGCTCAAAATATGTTGTAAAAAAATAATTGAAGTCCTGTATTTTTTATGTTCCTTCCTTTCTGGTGATGGATTTCAGTTCAGTTCAGGTCTCTGAATGTTCCTGGATTAAAGCTAAAGTGAGGAGTAATGAAAACTATGAAAGAGCCTTCATTTTCACTGTTACTAATGAGACTAACCTAATACCTTACGGTTACGCGTTTCTTAGAGGTTTTTTCCACCCTTTTTGCAATATGCTAAGTAGATCAGTGGGAACTGATCTAAATTTGATATTACCTCTTACAAATAAGAGGAACAAAATGGCTGACGTTATCATGATCATTTGAGGAAGCTGAAGAAGAAACAACTTTGAAGGTGAAGGCTGACGCGGTTGTAAGAAATTAACTTAGAAACTAGCAGCCTCATGGTTTAATAAGCCAGGGTATGATTGTTCATATTGTATGGCAAGAGTGCTGGTAACCATAGCCAAAAGTAAGAGCTTGCTTTATTATATTGTCGTTTACATTAAAATCTGGAACAAAGCCGTCTGTGCCCTGGAGACAGAGGGACTTCCAGTTGTGACTTCTGTGGAGTTAGGACTTCAACGTGGGTTTCTCAGGCAGCTGAACAAACAGCTGAGGTTACTTCTGTATAAAATAATCTGCAGTCCTCAATGCCCTTTCTTTCCTTTCCATCCCCTTCTCACTTGTTTCCTTTTTTTTTTTTTTAATTTTGATTCTTGTTTTCTTCAGCAAAAACTCTCTTTAAGACCGAAAACATCATTTTACTTTTTATATTTTCTTTCATATTTGGAAGGTGTAACAAAACAAAGAAATTGTGAGGTAATAGTGGAATGAAAGGAGGAAGAACAGGAAATGTGAGAAAAATTAAGAAGCAGTGTCCAAACCTGCTGTGTCTGAACTCAGTGGCAAAACTCTTGTTAGATTGCGATCAGTTACTTAAAAGAATGTGTGCCCATTCATTGCAGGTTGACCTCACGCGAACCTTCACCTTCCGCAACTCGAAGCAGACATACACAGGAATTCCCATTATAGTGGCAAACATGGACACTGTGGGGACATTTGAAATGGCTGTGGTTATGGCAAAAGTAAGTCTTGATTCTCATTGCTGCAACAGTTGGGAAGCCACTAGGTGACAGTGAGCAACCTTTGTCAATTTTTAGCTGTGTTTGTGGAGAACACAGGGCAAGAGTTAAAAAATCCAGAACAAGACGATGTAGTTTCACAGCAGAGCAGCTGTGCTTTTACAGCAGTGCAGGTACCAGAGACAGAGCTCCAGGTACAGGATAGTTTCAGTGGAGATGCTTACTGGGAAGCTTCTGTCTTGGGTGTAGCTCAGCTTCAGGTGGAGCTTCTAGAGCTTAGTTTTTGAGGTCTATATAGTGCTCCCTTCCAGAAAAAAATTATTAGCTGACAACAGTTTTGAAAATGTAGGTTACTGAATAAAGCTGCAACAGTCAGGAGTCACTAGTTAATTAGCCTCTGGCCTCAAGGCTCACCTTAATTTCTTGCAGTGCTTAAGCGCATTCAAAATATTGACCGTAACTTCATGAAACACTTCAGAAACCTGATCCTGAAAGGTCAGCTAAGTACTCTAAATTACCTTTGAAGAGCCGTTTGGAGTTGCCTGGTCTGTTACTCACTCTTGCTGTTTCTTTCAAGCAGGATAAGCCTATACTTAAAATGGGAATTTCTGACATCTTGTTATTCTGAAGCTGAGGGAAAAATGACTGACTTGGACATTAATATAAGTTTTCTTGTTTTTGCTAGCATGCCATGTTCACTGCAATTCACAAGCACTATTCTCTGGAAGAGTGGAAACTGTTTGCTGCCAATCACCCAGAATGCCTTGAGGTACATTTTCGTACTGTAAATTATTATGGTTTATTGCTTTGTTCTGAACTCGCATACAGTGGAGTCTCTTGGGAATGCTGTTGTCAAGTGAGGTTTTGAGGAATGAAGATATTTGCTGTTCTTAAATGCATCAAGGGAAGTGGCTTGTCCTGGTTTAAAAAGAATAGCTGTGTGAGTCCATTATGAAAGTGCTTATATTAAGATGCAAAAAAGCCAAGTTTATATATGCCTGGAATGGAAACAGAGAGGCATCGTGAACAAAGAAGAGGGAAATACTTGGGAATAGGTCTAACTGCTGTGCTTCTGTTGCTGTTGGGAGTTGTTGTGCTTGTGAGGGAGAAGCTGAAGACCACGAATATGAATAGCTTTTGAGTAACCCAGCCACAAGTTGGCCCTGCACACCCCTGTCCTAGGCAGAGTCTTTGCTATCAGGTGTGCAAGTGGACCTGGAGCCTGCGGGCTGGAGGGGCTCAGGTACTGGAACCAAGCAGGGATGAGCATTGAAAGTTGTCGTGAGCATTGAAAGTTGTCAGAGCATGTGTGTCCTCCGTTTACCTCCTCGCACTAGAGCTCATGCTGTGCTGCTACTAGCTGTACTACTGTTCACAGGGTCCTAGCCTGAGCCATTACAGAGAAACACCATTTAGTAAATTGAAACATTGACTTAAGTTCCGACTTTTTCATATATAGAGTTCTTCTGTGTTCTTCTGGCAGGCCCCTTACACCAGGAGAGGGAGTATAAGAGCATGCCTGGCTGTCTCCCCTCCTCCTCGGAGTTCAGTGCAATTTTGAAACTTTTTCTGTGTGGAAGAGAATACTACACAGCTGCATTGCATCTTTACCTGTGGCACATTTTAGAATTATAAAGACTGTTTATTACAGAATTGTCTGAAAGTCAGCCTATCACTTAGGTTCATCAGGGTTACTTATATGCCACTGTAGGGTAGAAAGTGGTCCCAGAAATATGCTGTGTCTGAACACTTCGGCACTTAGCTCATTTGTGGTTCATAATCACTGGAGTAGGATCTCCTAGTGATTAAATACTGACTTGCTCTGTGACCTTGGCTCTCTGCAGAGGATTTGTGGGCCAACAGCTGTGGAAACTATTTTTCTGTTGGAGAGAACTCGTAGGAACACAAAGGAGGAAGCACCCTGCTTGTTTTCAGTGGTGGCTGACTGTGCTTGAGCAAGGGCGTTGGACTGCACAGTCTCCAGAGGTCCCTTCCGAACTCAGCTATTCTGTGATTCTATGTGAACTGGAAGACCCAAATTTCACTCTCTGACAGTGCCCCAAATTTTGTCAGTCTGCCTTCCTGGAAATATACCAAGTTAGGACTTCTTCTGTGTTTGTGTTTATGTGAGTATGGCTGAGCCTTCATCCATCTCAGGCGATTGTATTTGCCTGTGAGAATCCACGTCTGAATGAAGAGCTGATAAAATGCCAATTTTGCTTTATTTTAAAGCCTTTAAACAAAACAGAGTAACACATTGATATTCCCAGGAAGGTATGTATTTCGTATTATGTAGTATGATTTTCACTAATTTCCAGCAAGAGTCCTCTCAAGACTATGCAGAAAAAGACATACGAATTGTGTGTTTATCCCGGTTTTTACAAACTACTACTCCTTTTTGTTCTCCCTGTCTTTCTAGCATGTAGCAGCAAGCTCAGGTAGTGGAAAAGCTGATTTGGACAAGTTAACAAGTATTCTAGAGGCCATTCCACATGTCAGATACATTTGCCTGGATGTGGCAAACGGCTATTCAGAGCACTTTGTGGAGTTTGTGAAGTCTGTCCGTGCCCTGTTCCCACATCACACCATTATGGTAAGTGTGTAGAAAGGATGGAAGGGGGATGTGGGAGTTCTGTCCAGGAACGGGGCCCATAGTTTTGCTGGTAGGCATCAGAAGCACTGTGGTAGCTCCATCAATTTCAGAGTCCTCATTTAAAAAAAAGGAAAGAAAAGAAAGAAAGAAAAAAGAAAGAAAGGAGGGAAAGAAAGAAGTCTGACTCAAACCTCTTGTCTTCCAGACAAATACATGTGGACAGATATCCTGAGAATATAGAGGGCAGCTCTATTCACCTACCCTTTCAATTCAGCAAGATGTTGACTCTGAGCCAAATGACAAATGTTTAATAACATGTTGACATTGTCAGTCTTCCATTGCTGCTAATTTCTGTGGAAATGTTCAATGTGTGCTCTGGTACAGAAGTTTGATGTTGGCATGGCAGGCTGGGTGGATCCCATTTTTTTCCTGCTCACATCCTCCTTCTGACACTAGATGTGACTTCTGATCATAAAGTGTGTAAATTTGTTTTGGTGATTCCAAGCTGAGGTTTGCTGTGGGAATGCACTGACGTTTCTGGCTAGGTGAGGCAAATGGCGATTTTCATCTATTAGATCACCATGAAGACAGCTGAATGTAGACTAATCCTTGCCTATGATAAGAATCTTAGGGGTGTTGTGCGATTGTGAACAGGGTCATCAGGTAGGAAAATAGTCACTGGTGGGGCTTTTCATGCGCCTTCTGTGATGTTACTATCCCTTCTCAGAGTGCTAATGCCATGCTTCCTGTGGGCCTTTTGCACTAAGAGTAGGGTGTTTGCATCGACATGGGACTCCTTGCAGCAGAGCTCTACTGCTCCTGCTTGTTTCTCAGGGCCCTTGAAGAAATGGGTCTGAATTGGTTTCTATGAGAACAGCAGAAGTTCTTAAACAAGCAGCAGATTCTTAAAGAGGCTACCAGCCTTTCTTCAAGCCAGTGCAGCAAAAAATCACGTGTTTAGGCAACGCTTAATCACTTTTTCATGCCAGACATAAAGCTTCACCCATGTAAAGTAAATGTGAAGCAAAAATGATCATAAATGCACACTCTGACTTGGTTCAGTAGGGAACTGCATGTTCAAGCAGCTCAGGAGACTACATTCCTTCTCCGATGTTGGAGGAAGGCAGGGTTCTTGCCTCTGAATGGTGGTGGCATTGGATAATAGAAGTGGGCTGGAATGCCTGTGGGGTTCTGGGTTACCGTAGGCTAATGAATAGACATCCTTCAACAGCTATCAGCAGATGTGAGAACTTTTTTGGTATGGCCATATTTCCCATGGCTTTGGGGAGAGCTTTGGAAGTATGAAATGATAGATGTGGGCTTTTTAGCTTCCTGCTCTGTGTTCACTGCGGTGAGGGAAGGAGCTGTTTCCTTGCTTTGGATCTGAAGTATTGTGCCTAGTCATGTGATTAGTTCGGTGTCTTTGGCTTGAAGAGTTGTAGGCTGCAGCTTAAACCACATAGTTTTAAAAAAACATCTTCCCTGTCAGGAGAGGAAAGAAAATTGTGTGTCATCCCCTCCTCCAATTTCCCACAGAGTGCTGACTTTGGTGACTGTGGAGGGAACTCAACCAAGATGAATTGCCCAAAAGGCACAGGAGGTCAATGTCAAAGTCAGGTATCAAGCCCAGATTTTAGTCCAGGGTCCTTAAGCCAGTCTCATCTACCTCTCATCTCTGTTAAGCTACCTGCTTAGTTTCTCTGCTTCTGTGACTAAGGTTGTTGTTACTTCAAGTCTCATTGTCCTGACAGCACCACCTGCTTGAACGCATATACAGCCCTGACCTGTTCACTTGCCTTCTCTGATTGTAGCTTCTTTCTCTGAACATGGTTTGGTATAGCTCATGTTTTTCATCTCATGCACGGGGTTAATTTCCATTCCATTCCTAAAAGCATGCTAACAAACTTGGGGTGTTCAAAAACCTGCTGTTTTCCAAAGCCTCCAGAGTCTGTGCAGACCCTGAAAGTCTCTGATTCAACTAGGGACACATGCCTCTACCCACTTCCAAATGAGTTTACTTTACACTGTGTGCCAAAATGGCCTTTTGAAGCTATTCCTGGCTAAAATGCAGGAGCTTGTCTAAGCTCCTTTTTATGATACTCTGGAAGACATGTCCTGCTGCTACCTGTTCTGTCTGCTTTGAAGTCTCTGTGCTATGCCTGCAGTATACTCTCTGCTGTTGTGGCTTTCAAACAAAAGGGTTAGCAGTTAAACAGAAGGTATAAAAATAAAGAGGCTTTCTCATAGCTGAAAGTGATCTCCAGGACCTTGCAGGCTGTCTTGTTTGCTTTCCTCAGCATGACCATTCATTCCACAGTCAGCTGCACTGCAGTACACAACAGTAACCCAACCCCGGGTCTCGGGGAATGTGTGTTCCCAGGGGCCATGTCATGGGTTCAGCTCTGGGGCTGAAAGGTGATGTGCAAAGCAACTGCGGTTGACGTAGTACTCTCTGTGGCCGATACTCCAGTGCAGGTGGAGGGTGTCTCTTGTGTAACAACCTTTCAAATGTCTGTTTTTGCCTTTTTAAATACTTGATTTTATAATCCCATTACCTTATTTTCTTCTGCCTGGCTCTGACACAAGCTCTTTTCACTCCTGCCTTTCATATTAATTTACAAAGAAGATCAGTTTCTCCACAGAATACAAAGGATAGGGAGCACAGATGGGCACAAAGGTACAATATGACTTGCCTTAAATCAGTCATTAGACTGAGGATGAAGGAAGCAGCAGTATTCAAGTCTCATGAGTGTCTCACAAATGTGGCACTGCCCCCCAGAATCAAGAGTAATGGTCCAGTGGGGTGCTTTGCTGTAGCACAGCGTCATGTGCTGGGGTTGTGCCTACTCACTGAAGTCTAAAGCAAAACTTCAGTTGACATTCATGATAAAGGGTCAGAGCCTTTATATTACAGTAAGTGTAGTCCATATTTGTTAGTGTAATTGTGGACGTTAGGGTTCTTCCATTTTGCTGGAAGTCTGTTTAGCAAGCTAACATATCTTTGCCAGCAAGCTTTGCCAAGTTTTTATCCTCAATTTGTCTTTTCTTTTCATAGTGTTCTCTGTTCATTGTACAGAAGAAACCGTAGGGAGGGGAGCAAGGAGTGTGGCAGGAAGGAGAAGCCTGGGGCAGGAGCATGCTTGCAGATGCAGTAGCACCTACAAGATATGGGCCAGAGAGGGAGGCAAGCAAAATGGCAAAACAGGAGTAGAGGGAGACAACAGGGGCCAAAAATTGTTGCTCCCCTGGAAGTCAGTAGCAGAACTTCTCAGAGCCTTAGTGGAGGCAGAATTCAGACAGAGAAAGCCATGCAGGCTGCTCCCAGTTTATCTCTAGAACAAGGAGCAGAGTCAGTCCAGTCATGGCGTGTCTACCAGGGCTGGGGTCTCAGAGCAGGGGCCAGCTGGGATGCCAGGGTAGGAAACAGCAATGCTGCCAAGGCTGTCTTGAGTCAGGCACAATACTGAGTGCAAACAGCCACCTGGTGTGGCTCAGCCTTGCAAAGGGCATCATCTCTCCATTTTACGGTAAAGCACCCCTTGCTTTGGTGGGTGGGAAGTGTCCTTTGGCAGTGTTCCTGATAGTGTGGAGGCACAGACTGTGCTTTCCTCTAAGATACAAGAAGAAAGTTTTGAGAACTGTTGTCACAGACACTTCTCCACAGCTTGATCCATTGCCATTTGCCAGCAGCTTTCAATCAGTGCAGCAGTGTTCCTGTCTTAGTCAGTGTGAGTCGATATTTATAGCAGGCTTTTATGAGGCACAGTATCAAATGCCTGACTGAAATTCAGAGGCACTGCCCTACTGTGTTCACTAATTTTGTATCTCTGTCAGAGAAGCTGTAGCCTTTATAATCTTGTTAGGTGAAATCTTGATCCCATTAAAGTCAGTAGTGAAACTCTCTGACTTTTCTGAGGCCGGGGTTTCCCTCGGGGCTGACCCACAGTTCAGTCATCCTGGATAGTGCTAGAATGAGCCAGGCTGTCACTCACTTGAAACCTTACACTGAGTGATGGTATAGCTGAATGTCGCCCTGCGTGTGTAAGGCCAGGCCCACAGCCAGAGTAATTTGTTGTGGCCCCTAATAACTGACCACACTGAAAGCGTGGTAGTTTATCTGACTTTGCTACTGATGCTGTTACTTTACTACCGGGGCTTTTACAAGCAAAGTTAGATTAGCAGTAAGGTAATTACTGGGCTATATGTCTTTCAAGAAAGACAGTTCTGCAGCAGATCAGAAATGCATTGGTACGTGGGCTCATCATTAAGATGAGCATGGTTTTCACTAATACAGTACTTCCACCAGTTACTGTGTTCCTTGACTGCTTGCCCAAAAGCACTACCAAATGTATTGTCTGTAGTGGCTTCTTTGTACAAGTTCCAATTACTTTACTTGCTTTATATTCTTAGTTAATTTTAAAGGGGTTTCATTTCTATAGTCTCAGTCTTTCTATATTCACTTTTTCAGACTTTTTTTTAGCTTTACCTTACAGGTGGGTCTTTCAAAAGCTCTTTTACCTCTATTCAGCTGTCATACTGGCATCTATGGTAAAGCAAGCATTGGTTTCAATGGAGGCAGAGTTCAGCTGGATGTCAGACAACAGCTTTCCGTGCTCTTCAGCTGTGATACTAGGGTCCCTTCACATACAGATAGCTGTGCCTCTCTTGTGGTGTTTTTTTTTTGTGCTTTCTGAGGCCTGCAAAAGGTGCCTAAAAGAAGCAAGCCTTTCATCATCAGGTTGAAGTCTGCTATGTAGAGCTCCACGTCTTCCCTGAAAATTTGTTAAGGATCTGCAGATTCAGAAAGACAGAAATCACTGCTGTGTGTACATGCATTCCAGGAAAAAAATGTATGCTGGGGACATAAGTGCTTTTCCCTGCTAGGATGAGCATTTTGAATCAACATATGCAGTTCCAACATTCTCTAGCAGTAACTTAACATTAAACGTCTGGTTAGCATTTCTGAAGAGACAGTTTGGCAGCCCACTATGCTCTGCTAATAAGACACTGCTGTTTAAGTTAAATACATAGTTGATCCTAAATCTCATGGAGCCACTGACTTTAATACCTGTTCGTTCCTGTTTTTGAATCTGTTGCATGTACTCCCGTCTTTCACCAAGTTGTAATGTGCTGTGTGTCATACTGCACAGGTATACTGCCTTCCAGATGTAAACTGCTTCCTTAATGTTGTAAGCAGCATGCTCTCCATCACCCCACCTTGGAGTGTACTTAGTATAACAAATTACCACTCAGCAGAAAGGAAGCAGCACTTAGCTGGAAACACTGTACCTATTATATATTCTTTATTTCACGGCTGTTCTATTTTATTTTATTTTATTTTTAATCAATGTCATGCAGTTTTGAGCAGAGTTAAGTGGTCCTGTGTCTTAGACCACAAATTGCTGCCTAACAATATCATTGTTTTCCTAAGTGCCTCAGGTGGTGGCTTGTCAGCTGTTTCAGGCTAATGAAAGGGGGAAGTAAAATTCGTTAAATAAATCATGAAATAGGAGCGAAAAATCAGTAAGTGGAGAATAGGCCTTGCCCAGCATTCCCTGGGTAGCTCCTGTTGACTTCAGCAGTTCAGTTTTAATAAAAACTAAGAAAATATTAAGCAAGGATTTTAGGATTTGCCTCCTGCTCTGCCCCTATCAGTACTGCTACAAACACTTGCGAAGTCCTGGAATATCATTATGTTAACAGGTTTCTGAGCATATCTAGATCCTAAATTCAGTTCTCTACAAATGAATAGCCCAGCTTAGTACAAGTGCAAAACAGGTGATTTGGGCAACTGGACTTGCATTTCAGGCGGATTTATTTTGTGCAGTTTTTCTAGTTAGGATCATGCTGTAGACAGGAGACAGAGCTAAAATCCAAACCATACTTGGTTTTCAAACGTCTGATGCGATGGTGGGCGTGAGGGGATTCATCCCATAGCACTGAAGCAGCTAGCGGGTGTTACAGCAGGAACCCTCTCAAACCAAAGGTCTTGGGAAGTCTGGGGAGGTCCTTGCTCACAGAATTTTAGCCAACATTGTTCCAATTTATAAGAAGGGTGTGAGGGAAGACCCAGGAAACTGCAGGTTAGTCTAACCTCAGTAGTTGGATAAACAATGCAGAAGATCATACTGGGTGCTATTGAAAGATATTTGAAGAACCAGGCAAGATTCAGGCATAGTCAACATCAGTTCACAAAGGGAAAGTCCTGTTTATTTTAATATCCTTCTATGATAAGTTCACCTGCCTAGTGGATGAAGGGAAGGTGGTGGATGTAGTTTTCCTGGAGTTTAGTAAGGCTTTTCATACTGTCCCTCACAGCATGCCTCTGGAAAACTTGTTCCAACTGTGATATGAGCAGGTAGATGGTGTGTTGGGTCAAGAACTGGCTGAACAGCAGGGCTCAAATGTTTGTGGTGAATGTGGCTGCACCTGGCGGGTGATCGGTCACCAGTGGTGTTCCTCGGCGCAAGTCTAGGGCCGGTTCTGTTCAATGTTTTTATCAGTGATCTGGAGCCAGGGGTTGAATGCACCATTAGCAAGTTTGCTGATGATACGAAACTGGGAGGTGCTGTTGACTTTCTCGAGGGACAAGAGGTCTTGCAGAGGGATCTAGAAAGATTGAGCATTGGGCAATCATCAATGGCATGAAATTGAACAAGAACGAATGCCAGATTCTGCACCTAGGATGGAGTTATGCTGGGCACAAGTATAAACTGAGGGAGGAGTGGCTGGAGAGCAGCCCTGCCGAAAGGGAGCTGGGGGTGCCGGCCTGCAGCAGGCCTGGCAGCCAGGAGGGCAACGGCGTCCTGGGGTGCATCCAGCATATCACAACCAGCTGGGCAAAAGAGGGGATGATCGATGTAGGTCCTTCCAGCTGAACTCCTATTCTATTCTATTCTATTCTATTCTATTCTATTCTATTCTATTCTATTCTATTCTATTCTATTCTATTCTATTCTATTCTATTCTTCTTCTTGCCACCTCCTTTCCCTGCCAGTACATGCTGAGGAAATCTTTCACGCCATTTGTTCCCAGCCCTGCACTAGCAGAAGGGGTTGAATGGGTGATCATGTCCCATGCTAGGCATTGGCTGTCACTCTGTGGGGTGGAGGCATGTACCTTCTGGTGGGGGAGAGCTGCGGATCATCTCGAGATAATATGAGCACCTGAACAGACTTGCAAAAAGGATGTGCTAAGTGCATGGTTTTTTGAGAGTCTCCAGTTCACCTGGGTCTCCACAGGATGGCAAAAAACCCACATCTCTGACACCTGCAAGACTCAAAGATCACGACCTCAGTCTGAAGTCCTCAGGAAGTCCTCCAAAACTAAACGGCTGCAAATCTTTCTGAGGTGACGCAACACAAGCGCGGGGCAGGCACGAGAGCGCTGTTTGTGCATCACTGGCCAAGAAGCACAGCGGAGCACGTCTGGAAAGGCAAAAAGGATGCTTGTCATCGATACGTGTCATACTTTGGAAAATATGCCACCGTACCGCACACCTCTTCTGCTTCTTCTTTTGTGTGTGGTCGGTCCTGATTCTCATACTTCAAGTCCCCACTCTTCAGGAAGCAGGGACTGCTTGGCCTGTATTCCTGCCGCTACTTTCCGTAGCTCTGTCACTGTCCTTTGCCAGACTGCAAGGGATATTTTTTTCAATCTCAAGTGAAGAATGCATCCGCCTGCTCCTGGCTACACCTGCATGTTGTGTGAATGCTTGTGAGCACTGGCTCTGAAGTAGGTTCAGAAATATAAAAGAGCATCAAATAAAAAGAAGAAAATAAAAATAACGTCCTGCTTCCACTTGGTAACCTGTGTGCTAGGTGTCCTTGAAAGTGATTCTGGAGCTGCAAACCCCCTGGCATTTCAGGGAAACAGCAGTCTCCTCGTCAGTCGACTCACGGTGGGCACAGGCAAGCGTAGACTAGAACAGGACAGGGCAGTTACGCTGTGCTCTGCCTAGAGTTATGCCCGACAAGCTGTGACCTAGGCCTGAGGGGCCCGCCCAGGAGAGCAGCTCTCTGCAGTGCAGGTCCTGGGCCCATCCAGGGGAGAGGGGCAGAGACAGGCATACCTACAGCACAGCTCAGGCAGGGACGGAAGGCCCCAGTGAGCTGAGACACCGTGTCCCCTGGGCCCTTGGCAGGAGGTGGTCCGGGTGGGGGTCCCAGGGGCGGCTGGTCCCAGCCACTGAGGCCTGTGAGCACTCCCAGGGCCCTGGCAGAAGGAGACCCGCTCTGCTCATGTGCTCTTCTTTCGACATTTATGGGTGGCCACTTTGGAGGCAGAGTGTTGGGCCAGACAGGCCTTCGCTCTGGTGGGGTACTCTTGTTCTCTGGCTCTTTTTCCAAGGGAGACAGCTCAGGCATTTCTGAAAATCAGCACAAGGAGAAAAACAAAATCCTTGGAGAAGCGACAGGTATGGGTCACCTCAGAAAGATTTGCAGCCGTTTAGTTTTGGAGGACTTCCTGAGGACTTCAGACTGAGGTCGTGATCTTTGAGTCTTGCAGGTGTCAGAGATGTGGGGTTTTTGCCATCCTGTGGAGACCCAGGTGAACTGGATGAACACAGAAGACTCTCAAAAAACCATGCACTTAGCACATCCTTTTTGCAAATCTGTTTGGGTGGTCAAATGCTCAAGATGATCCACAGCTCTCACCATTCCATCCCTTCTGCTAGTGCAGGGCTGGGAACAAATGGCGTGAAAGATTTCCTCAGCATGTACTGGCAGGGAAAGGAGGTGGCAAGAATAAGAATACACTAGACTAGACTAGAGTAGGCTAGACTAAATAGCATAGAATAGAATAGCATAGAATTGAATAGGAGTTCAGCTGGAAGGGACCTTCATCGACCATCTAGTCCAACTGCCTGAACCATTCAGGGCTGACCAAAAGATAAAGCATGATATTAAGGCCATTGTCCAAATGCCTCTTAAAGGCTGACAGGCACGGGGCATCGACCACGTCTCTAGGAATCCAGTTCCAGGCCTTGCCCGCGTTCTCGGTAAAGAACTGTTTCCTCCTGTCAAGTCTGAACCTCCTCTGAGAGAGGCAGCTTTGAGCCACATGTCCTGGCACTGGATCCCAGGGAGAAGAGATCAGCATCTCCCTCTGCACTTCCCCTCCTCAGGAAGCTGCAGAGAATGATGAGGTTGTCCCTCAGCCTCCTTCTTTCCAAGCTAGACAAGCCCAGTGTCCTCAGCCACTCCTCATAGCACATGCCTTGCAGCCCTGTCACCAGCTCTGTTACCCTCCTCTGGCCCGTTCCAGGACCTTAGCATGCTTTTTAAATTGTGGGGCACAGTTTACGGGATTGCGTTCTCATACTGTGTTCCCCCACAGTATGGGAATGCAGCTAGTACAGCTAGAGTGATTTATTTCAGGATGTGCTGTGTCAGCATACATTTGCCTTGTGCGGCCCTTTGCAGGGAGGAAAGCATGGTCTTAAAATGTACTGGTCAGCTGTTTGTTTTCAAGCATAACTCAAAGCATAGGTTTTAGCTCATAAATCCCATGTTGTTTGAAATCCTTGCTCCTTAAAGACTGTCTTTTTCCTAAAAGCCCTCTGGGACAGGGGGCACTCCTGGCAAGGGAGTTAATCTCTGGCCTCACTGTGTCTGCTGATCCATCAGATCATGTTTGGACACATGCAAGGGCCTGTTCGTCACACTGAGCTTGCATCAAAATGTTGAGATTCTTTAGCTGAATGGACGTACGCTGGCAGCTTTCTGCACTCATTGCACCAGTTTTGCAAACTAACTACCACCTGTGTGCTAGAAGATTGTTTGTCATCGTTTCTTTTACTAATTTAAAAAAAAAAAGTTCCTTTGTATCTGAATAGCACAATCAGTAATTTCATCACATCAGCATTCTAAGGTGGTTTCAGGTGGCGTAGAAAAAGCAAAACCTTCCGTCCTTTCTTGCAGCTCTCTTGCAGGCCGGTAGGACTCTGAAAGAGGGGCAATTGCCTTTTAGTGTCAGATGGCTGCCTAGCCAGCCAACTCCTAACCCACAGCACCATTATCAGCGCCAACCTTCCTCTTCACTCCATGCCTGCAGAATTCCTTTGAAAATTTGGTGACGGGGGTTCGTGCTCCTGGATAGTAAAGCTTATCCCGACAGGCAGCAGTGCCACTAACTGCATTGCACTGACCCACCAATGTTTCACCTGGTCTAGCTTTTTCAATGTCTGGCCTGATTTGGCACTTTTTCCAAGGAAACTTCCAAAATGGAAGCTCAGTTAATGCCAGCTGTGGTTATTTGCTTTCCTAGGAGGAGACATCCATTTCTAAAGTGACTGCACTGACACATAGTCTGAATGTACATGCCACTTTTGGCACCAATGCACCAAATTACGAGAATAGTACCTTCCTTACTCTTTCTGTACTCAAAATACTAAATCCTAAAGAAAAAAGAAATTTTCCAGGATTTTAAATAAGATATGGACATCTTGCCACAGAGTGAAGTAGGCCGATGGAATGGAGGGCTATAGGCTGTTCAGGAAGGATAGGCAGGGCAGGAGAGGTGGAGGAGTTGCACTGTATGTAAGGGGGAAGTTTGACTGTATAGCCCTTACAGTTAGGGATGTGATTTGAGAGCCTCTGGGTGAGGATTAGGGGGATGGAAGACAAAGCAGATACCGTGATGAGATCTTAAGGATCAGGGTTTACTGGATCAATCATGAAATTTGTTTGACTTGGGAATGAACCTGTATGATTTGTTTAATCTCTGTGGCATGCACAATGAACAATATGGTGAACGATATTCTTCCTGACTCTAGTTCAACTTCTAAAAGCTCTGCATAAAGCTCTACGTTATCATCACTGGTCTTTACTGCAGTAGTCTTGAAATCTCCCATGTATGTGATACTGTTCGTTCTGTCTAGGCAGGCAATGTGGTGACAGGAGAGATGGTAGAAGAACTTATTCTTTCCGGAGCAGATATTATTAAAGTGGGTATTGGACCAGGTAAGTCAAACCCAGACAAACAAGGGCAACTTCCGATAATGCTGGTGGAGGAGTTGTCCAGATGGAACCAGTGTATAATGCTGTTTGCTTGCCCATTAGGATGCCTAGACCCACTCAGGTTAATAAAGTAACAGTGTCCTTGCACATAGTATATTTAAGAAATACACGAGCAGGGTGCTAGTGTTTCATACTGCAAAATGTTATATATTGCATTTTCTGGTAGTGAAGATGCTTATTATTGGAAGCACTGAGTTGCCTGACTTACTGACATTATCACTGATAATGCATGTTGTGTTTAGGAACACGTTTTCTAGCCTGTTCAAAAGAGATTGAGTCAACCCAGCTAAAGCTCAAAGGATACTGTGTTCAGGTGTCCACTTCTATCAAGGTTTCTAAATAGCTTTATGATCTGTGTTTGGTTAAGCTGAGATTGCCCATATTGTCAATGTCTTCAAAGATTAAATGGCATTAATGAAGTGTGAAGTATGGGTAGCATTGCCTCTACCTGTTACTATTGCCTGGGAACTAAATCTTGCATTAATGCACTTACATGTTACCTATCACTGTAACATTCCCATAGATAAATGGGAGGACCCTAAACTTCTTGCAGTTTTTTTCTTACCTTCCCTTCCCTAATACTGTTGTCTTGCATATACTGCCATATTGATTTACTGTTTTTCTTTCTCTCCTTTGTGCATTTCTTCATGTGTGCCTTCCTCTTGCGATTTTCTTCTTACACTGTAGCTGGAGTCACCGTACATGGGATAGATTTTAAACTGGCTAGCACAAGTGCCAGAGACAGTATCCCTGTGATCAGCCAGTGCAGTGCATGCAGATTGTTTACTCTAGAATGCCAAATAGTTATGGCCTATGAATGGATAATTTGAGCAGAGCCAATCATGTAATAAAGGTGGCAGTTGTGCCCAGGAAGACAGCAAACAACAATAAATACTGCAAAATACATGTAGAACAAACAACAGAGATGTCATGGTGCAATTGTCACAGGCAAGTTCAGATATAAAAGAAGAATTATTATAGTTTGTAGCCTCAAAGTGGCAATGGTTAGGAGTAAATGCTGTGTAGCCCTCCCTGGACACCTTCCTGAACACATCTGTACAAGGTGACCACCCAAAACCACAAGTAACAAATGTTCCTCCCAGAAGATCAGATTTTCATGCTGTTTTCCAGATAATGGTCCGTCCCATGGAAAATGGCAGTGATTTATTATAAAGCATTACACATATAAATACATGCCTTGTGGAGATTATTTTAAAGGTAATTTTTCTCCTGTTTTGCAGAAATACTTCTCAGTGCTTTCACTTTGTCAGTTCTTTGAAAGATCTTTGGAAACTTTTACTTTACTGGTAGCTCGAGTATACCTGGATATCAGCTAGGTGAAATGATCCAAATTTCACTGCATTTGGTTTAGAATCTGTTGTGAAATTCTTGTTATCATGCAGACCTTTATGGTCTGAATCCTAAATTATAAGGCAGGCACTGGCAAAAAGCAGTCCTCATTTTGACTCTAATTTGAGGAGCAGAATAGAGAAGGTATTCCAAAAGATCTATGGCCATGTTACCATGTTGACCTGTAATTGAAGTGGGTTTTTTATATATATGTATATACCTTTATATATACATACATACATGAACCATGTATATGTATAAATAATGTTTAATAATCAGAAATAATTAGTATATTTCCTGTAACATTACACTATACAGCTTTCTGATGATTACTTATCTCACTTTTTAAATGCTGTGTGCTGATTTTTGTATATTCCCAACTATTGTGATCAACCAAACATTTCTGTTTTAAGTATTAGGCAAAAGATGTGTTTCTCTCCCTTGTGGAAGATCGCCACAAAAAAGAAAACAAAAGCACGGATTTTCCCTGATAATTATTTTTAAAAACATATGTAGAAAAGAGGTAGAAATATTTATTGGAAGAAATACTCAGGTATTAAATTCTGCTGCTGAGTCTTATGAGTTGTGACTCTGGTCCTTTTGTCCCCCTTCCCTTCAGGTGCCTCAGTCAGATTTGCTGTCTTGTGATGCAGTCGTTCCCTCACTGGGAAGTGTTACTGCTGAGACCTAAACTGGGAATTGTGGCCCTGGAGAAGAAGGGGGGGATGTTAGTCACCTCAGTTACAGCACTGATGAAGTGGTACAACAGCGTTTCAAAACTCAAGTTCCTATATGTTCCTTTTATCCGTGAGAAGCCAACATCATCAATAGACACTTCTTGAGGGAAAAAATAATACAGATGGAAGTGCATTTTTTCCACAAGAAAGAGAAAACAAGCTGTATCTTTTCTGTCAACCTAATGGGCTGGTTTTTCCTGTCATTTTCTTGTCTAGGCTCTGTGTGTACCACTCGGATTAAGACAGGAGTGGGCTATCCACAGCTAAGTGCTGTTATTGAGTGTGCAGACTCAGCACATGGATTGAAAGGACATATCATCTCTGTAAGTAAATATCATCTGCTCTCAGATTCCCACTGTGCAAATTGTTGTGGAATAGGAGAATCAAACAGTCCGGTACCCTGCATGTTAAAGGCTATCCTTCTGTCATCTCCAGTTGACCCCTATACTGGCTCCTAGGGTAGCCAGTGGAGATTTAAATGTAAAGAAACCAACTCCCTCTAATGTTTAAAAAGACTTGGGCACCTGACTGCTGTTTGTGCCTTTGGAAAGCTGCTTCTTGCTCCCTGAATGGCATAAACTGTTATGTGAATAGAACAGGAAGCTTGATAGTGTTTTCATGTTGAAGCAGACAGTAATTCCTACGACAGATTTCTGAAAAATGAATGACATGTAAATGTGGCTTTCCCCAGAGAGTGGGACTGAGGGACAGGCAGGCAGTAGAGGGAAGTACAAGGTAGAACGATTTGAGCCCATGTGTGCCCTAGTAGCTGGATTAATTTGGATAGCATCCTGACAGAGCTGTCTGTGCAGGGGCAGGAGTGTGTCAGAGGTGGCTCTATTGAGCACAGCTGGCATGTGAGCCACTTATGTTCCTACAAAACTCTGGGGAAATAATGAGCCTGTGGAGAAAAAAGGGCATGTTGCCTGCTAATGGCAGCTTCCACTCTACCAGCAAAACCAGATTCATCTCACATAGAAAAAGTAAATCTGTAAGCATGGTCTCAGACTGAGCTCGACGGCAGCCTACAGCACCCAAAGGTCCTGCGTCCTGAGGCAGGCCCAGGCAGCCAGTGTGCCCGTGACTGTGTCAGGCTGGTGCAGTCTCTGCAGGCTGGCTGTGAGGCAGCTGCTGAGCAGGATGGCGGAGTGGCTAACCACAGTGCTGTGCTCACAGGTACCTGCACGGCCAGCAGTCTCCCTCTGTGCCCCTAGAGGAGACCATACACTGAATTTTAGATCTGCTGGAAGGCCCTGACTTGTTCGACCCCGTTGTGACTAGTATCCGTGTGAGGAAAGGGATGTGTTGTGTTGTTGAAGAAGAAGGGGAGAGGAGAACAAATTGACTGTGGATGGGCAAAGGGCTTGACTGTGTTGAGCTGTGGGTATAATGGAGCAGGAAAACAAGTATGTGTTACAGTCAGATCTCTCTTACTCTTCATTGTTAATGTGTATGCATTCCCTCCTCTCCATGGCTCCCCTATATGAATTTTGCAGAAAGAAAGTAAAGCAGCCTGTGATTTTATGACTTTGTCAGTATTGCAAATGGTTATGTCTATAGCAGACATCAGAACATGTGTGCAACAGAGCATGAAAGACTGACTCATTACTATGAAGGCTGGATAACTATAGGTGTCATCCTAGCAGCGGTGCTCAGAGACCCATCCTAGTTTTGCAATAATCATTTTCTGCTAGCAACCCTCAGAAGAACGTTATTATCCTGATTTTACAAGAAAACAGGCAGTGTGTATTTAGCCTGTTGAAAATGAGATGGTGCTGTAAAATTCCTCCTCTCATTTCCTGCTTTGGGGATGGATCAGTTCCTGACCTGCTTAGCTCATGTTGGCTTCAGTGAGCCCACACCTGTCAACCCCCTAGCCATTACAGGGGGAATACAGGAGGGCAATTTAATACCTGTCAGCTGCAACATCTGGGCCAAGAGAATTACCTTCAGCTGTAACTGGGGTCTCTAACACCACTGCAACGCAACTCTGTCACCCAAGCTGAGGTGGAGCAAGGGTGAGGATACTGTGCCTGAATTCTGCGGCATTCGGATAGATACTGGTCTGTTCATTGGGGAAGAAAAGGCTGGACTGCATGGAAGTTGCCAGAGCTCTGGCAAGAGTATTGCAAAAGAGAGGTATCCTCCTGAGGGAAAAAAAACACATGGGAGCAAGCCTAAGTAGATTATTGGGTCTAGTGACAAGTGTAAATGCCATCCCTCAAGATATCTCACTCCTGTCATTATGTAGATATAGGAAGGGGCACACCCTGCCTTAGCCAAGGGAGACCTCTACAGGGAGAGTATTACCACAAGTTACCTGCGTCAATTTGGCAGGAGAAAATATGTCCAGCAGCTTTTTGTTGCATTGATGCAGAAGTAGCAGGAAGCATGTGAAAAGATTCAAAGTCTACCAGCTAGCTCAATGTACATTATAGCCGGTGGTGTGATACAGGTTAGTCCCTTGGGACGCTTTCTTGCATCCACTTCTGTCTGGTCCAGTACCTTCATTGAATTGCTCCTCTTTCTTGTTATGTTGGCTCCGTTTACATATGAAGGGAAGGAAGTCCCACTCATGGAATGAGAAAGTGACAGTGCTGAGGACAGTTACAGACACTGCAAGGAACACAAGCATACTTGAAGTCCATTCTACAGTAGCTCTGCTAGGATGGCAGCACAAACTGGGATTTTAAATGTTACTGAAGTCATCATGTATGATTCTTGGAGCTGATATGTTGACGAAGAAGGTAACAATTTTTAGGCAAACATGATAGTCCAAGTGAACGCCTGGTGTCTCTCTAGAGTCGTTTACACAGAGAAGGGGGAGCTGAAATTGTACCGGTTACTTTCCTCGTGCTAAATAATCTTTGAGATTCAAAGCTCACCTCAGAAACGCATCTTTCATGACTCACTGAAAGAAGAGAGGAAACCCTGTCTAAGATACAGGCACTGTTTCTGTCCCATGCTGTTTGTCTGGGAGCCAATAGTCTCATTTTTCACTCTCGCTATCCATTGGCCTTGAGAAAGTGCAGAGTGCGTTACAGTGGAGGGGCCATTTAGCAGGAGAGCTCCTTCAGAAACGCCCTACTGGAGATAAAGTTTCTGTTTCTTGTAGATCAGAGAACTACTCTGCTGGATAGAGAGGGAGTCACATATTCTAGTCAGCCAGCAATGTGAGGAATGGAAGGCAGCTTTTCATGTGTCCTCTCTCATTTGGCTATCGTTTGACAGAGATCCCTGTTTCCCCTTCACCCTGCCAGGGTGATGGGCTACCAGCGTTCAGTCAAGAGGGTGACTAAGGGGTTCTTCACCCAGCTACTGCCATACCAGCTCTTCCTGCACAGAGAACACTTTCCACACAGAAATATGCCCAGCATATGTAGTTCAGAATAGAGCACCATATGTATTGTTTCTACTGCTGTATATGCCACATACTTTATATATCTTCTGCATAATAAATAGCTGTTTGCTGACAGTGTAGGAAGGGCGGCTGGTTTTACAGTTTATTATAAAGGCTGCTTGAAGCATACAAATCATAGTTACAGACTTATTGTAAGTTGTTTATAATATTAAACATTCAACCAGTTCATACTGGTTTTCCACACTCTTTCTTTTCCTTAGGCTAAATTTTGTTGTTGTAAAATGGTTTATCTGTTCAGAGAACGAGACTGGGGAAAATAACATTATTTTAATTAATTTAAGACAATTCTGTTGACTGGAAAGCTGTTTTCCCCTCTTCTTCAGCTTAGCATCCAGTTGTCTCGGATCATGCCCTCTACCCCATGGTCACCCTTCCAGTAGGCTTACTTCAGAATGATGCTAATTCTCCTGAATTCACAGGGGAATATGTAGAGATATATTTCCCCAGGGCTCTGAGGTAGAGGCTGACCCTGCAGCAAGCTCTGTGACTGAAGCCCAGCAGTTCTACAAGTGATTTTGAGTCCAGAGGCAGACCCTTTGGATGAGCTGAACTACAAGGGAAAGCTTCCCAGACAATGCAGCAGAAGCACAGTCTTATTTTCTAAACAGACCATGTGATTTTTCACATGGAATGAAGTGGTTTGATGCATATAGCATCTTCTGGCAAAACTGCTTAGTATGTCCCCTTTTTGTTTCCATTTTTGTGAATCATTACATTTACCTGCTTATATGAAGTAAGTGGAGACATCTACAGATAAGAGTGCTGTGAATCATCATCATCATCATCAGTTCCTTTTATCTTAAATGGTAACTCATGAGCTTTTGGGAAAGTCTCTTAATCTGCTCAGCATTTTGTAATTTGTTGACATTCAAAGTGATATTTTTTAAAGCCAATGATTAATGATTACACACTAAGGCTTCCATCCCCATGGTACCTCTGAAAGCGTAAAGCCTCCATCACTGCTGCCACTGGGCTAGTTACAAAAGTCGGACACTGAGCCACCCGACAAGAACAGACTGAAACCAGCCCTTCTGCCGAAGAGCACTCAGAGCCAGCCTGTCTCAGTCAGACAGCAAGTCAGGCAAATTCCTGACACTGCTCTTTGAAGGTTATTAGACCCCCTCTTTCTGCCTCGTCTCTTCCTCCCCTGACACACGCACACACACTCGCACTCTCCTCCAGGCTCTGACAGGCTTGTCAGAGGGAAAGAATTGTACAAGCAGAGCCCTTAACAGCAGAGAGATATTCAGCTGTCAGCCCAGCACTCCTTTCTGGAGCTGACAGCAAGAATGTCTAGCTCAACAAAAGGCATAATGTGCTAGAGGTTATCAGCAAATGGAATAAAAGCCTTTAAAGTTCTACTAGGCGCTGTTTGCAGTGGGATGCCCTTTGAAAAGCCATTCACTTTCAGATCCACCTGCTCAGTTTGTGTCTGAATCCTTTCCTGCACACAGAGAGGTTCTAACACTGAGCCCCACCACCAGCTACCCACAAAAGCCGGCTGTGAAATGGCTGATGGTGGGGGTGTCTGGCTGTGCTCAGCCGCAGGTCACGCACAGGCAGGCACTTCTGCCAACTGGGTGGTGAAACAAAATGAAGTATCCATACAGTCTGGGGAGCAGCTTCAAAAGCAGGAGAGCTGTCAGCAGCCTGCAATGGACCCTGATCATCAAAGGAATGGGGAGCCCTCTTGGTGCAATGACTGTGTAGAGAAGAAGGATCTTTCATCTGATGCTCAGACCTTTACAAAACCTGAAGAACCACAGCACATGATGAGCTCTGCTATGTGCCTTTCCTTTTTTACAGCCCTGTCACGCATACATAACCTCCCTCCCCTCAACCGAAACCCCCTCATCAGCCACTTCTTTGCTCTGCACTGAAACTGAAACACATAGGTCTGAAATGCTAAAGATCTCAAAGTGCTGTTGTTCCCTTACCAAACCCACAGCAAACAGTGAGGAGTATGATGAGAGATTAATTTTCACTTACCAAAGATTAGATTACCCAATTTGCTTAGACATTATCAGATCAAAATCCAACATAGCTGATGGTATATTTCCTCAGCCCTCCCACTGTGACCTTTTAACGTATTGTAAACTGCTGAGAAAGTTATTTTAAATGTCTTTGGTGGTTGAAGGTAGGGGTTTGTGGTGCCTGTGCATCACACAGCCTTTCATTAAAATGGCAGGGAATGATTCAGATCATCAGAGGAGGTTTTATTTTCCAGTTTCTGGGATTTAGGAGATGCAGTCAGGAATTTGCTTTGCTGCTGTTACCAGTGGTATTATCAGTAGACTACACAGTAGAGTAAATGGGCCTAAAGAAGGAAAGCAATAGGAAGGATAATACGGTTTCCCTAAAAGCTCAGCCAAGGTGGTGCAGTCAGCTCTTGACATGCCACTCCGGAGCAGGGCCTGTTCTGCCGCAGGTCACAGGGTGCTCGTGCTCGCTGGGTCCCCAGGTGAGCTGACTGCCACTCACTGTCGTCTGTTCTTTGTGCAGGATGGAGGATGCAGCTGCCCGGGAGACGTCGCCAAAGCCTTTGGTAAGGACAGCGCATGGTGCCACCTGTGATGCTCCGCGTGTCCCTCTGTTGCTCCCCGTGTGTCCCCAGCACCAGCAGCAGGGGTGCAGGGGTCAGTTCAACCCTGCATGTATAATCAGCAGTAGATCACGTTCATCCCTGTGGGTGACTCCAGTGAAATTAATACACCAGACATGAATTTGCTCTTTGGACCAGGCAGTCCAAATTCTGCAGCGCAAAGCATATGGTGGTCAAAGTCCTATGTAGAAACTGTCTGGCAGGTGTGCATGAGATACAGCCACTGGGACAATAATACAAAGAAAACTGATAAGGGTTTCTTCTGAGTAGGGTTCAAAGATGCCTGTAACATTGCCAGATCCGGCTGACTTGGGCCTTGAATGGATGAAGAGATGGTGGAATGTGTGTTGGGCAGAAGAACAAAACAAAAAGGCAGGGCAGATCCCTGGAGATTTCTTGGGATCAGCTGTCCACTTGAAGAGATGAGATTTTATTTATACTGTATCCCATAGAGTTGAGCAGATGTCTAAAACATCTCAGTTAATAATTAACAGATTTTGCTCTCATGGCAATAGCTTCAGTGAATTGCACCAGCTCTTGCTGACAGAACACAGAATTTAATCTGTGAATATTTTCTGGTGGGCATGAAAGTTACATGAGTGGGGAGGTCACGGTCAGGATTGTCACTTAGCCATAACCTTGTTGCAGCAGTGTATGTGAACCAGGCGCTAAACATATCCTGGGCTGACAGGGCATTTAAAGACACTCCCCTAACCCCCAGAATGCCAGACCCTTTGGAGATGTCACAGTGGGGTAATACCCGGAATTCAGTGGAACAGCACAGTCGCTCGTTGGGATTTCAGGCTGGTACGATACAAGAGATAGGACATTATGATACAGCATGTCTGCTTGGCAGGAAGCTTTGCAAGTATGGAAAGCAGGAGCAGGCCTAAACTCGGATTACAGACCTGCCAAGAAAAACTCTGGGCCTCCTGGAAAGGTTGAAACCAAAATCTGTCTTCTAAGTTTGCACACAGCTCCTGTTTTTAGACAGGTCAGATGACAAGGAAGACTTAATTAGAGAATTTTAAGCACAGCCGTGGAGTGATTGCTACCAGCGAGGAATCTGCTCAGTCACAGGATTTCACAGTACTGTTGTGTTACCCAGTGGGTGATGTGACGTAGGGAATAGATACTTCCACTTGGGTGATTCTAACATAGCTGAACAGTGGCATCCACCCTCTTTGACAGTAAGACCGTATTAAAAAAACACCCGACCTCTCCTCAGCCCAGCCCACTGTGGCATCATGCCGCCTGCAGTGAGGCCTTTGTTCTGCCTGACTTTCGCTGGCTCCTCCGCTCCCCCAGTCCTTGCTGGCATTGTCCTTGGGAGCTTGTGAACTGGGAGTGTGACCTCACTGCATTCCCAGCTGCATGCACAGAAACCTGGCCCCTGGAAAAGGTCTTTCTTTAACGGGAGCGCTTCCAGAAGTTAGAACAACAGAAGGCAACTTCAAAGTGTTTAAAATGTTTTCCTTTGAGATGTTTGTAGCAAGTCTGAAGGGTCCTTGTAGTCTCTTTGGGCTAACTGCACAGAAACTTGCTTGAATCCTGTGAAAGGGCAGGTTCTGGCCTTGCTGATTGTCAGGAGGTGCTGAGATTCACAGTGGTACATGTTTGAAGGCTACCACGGGTTGTCCCTGCGACAAAGCAGCATCAGAAAGCTGAGATTATACAGGCAGTAGTTTTACTCTGACACTAGGCCAGACAGATCAGTGTGGCCTGTGCGTCACAGGTACAGGGCTGGAACTGATAGAGATTACCCCGAGGCAATAAATTTACCATATCTGGTCACGTATAATTGAGGCACACACACTGTGGACATCTAACTAGCTGGAGCGTGGTGTGCATTTGTCAAAGGTGGGTGGCAAAAGAAGCTTCTGGATAACGTTATTGCTATCAGTGTTTATTGAATGCTATTGAGGTGATTGGCTATGTCAGCCACGTAGAAGATAGCCTCCGTGCCCAGCATTTACAAGCCAACGCCTTGATACTGATACTGAATTGTCTAGCAGAGACCTCTGTGCTTGCTGAGAGTGGCTTGTGGGGGGGAGGAGTTGCATACATATACTGGGCAGCAGAGACCGGGTGCTAAAACACACAGATGTACAGTTGTACCTGGGGATGGAGGCCTGGACAAAGCATGGACAAGAGACCCAAAGAGGACTTTTGGTTAAAGTAATTATACTGTCTCTTTTTGGTGGATCTTTGTAAAGCCTTCATGAAAGGGATGTTGAGGTGTTCATTATAAAGCAGTGACAAAGTAGCCATTTGAATCATAAAAAGCGTGAGGGAGGCCCGAATGTGAAGGCTGGCATTGACAGATGGCTAAAGATTGACTGGAGGAGGGGAGTTCCTGGGCCAGCAAGAGTAGAGTGGATTGAGTGCAAGTGAAGAATTGTGAAGAACCATGAAGAAGATGCTGAGAAGCTTTCCAAGTGTAAGGTGACACCATTGACTGATATCAGGAGTCAGAGGCAGACTGGGCATTTTGACAGAGGGGAAACAAGGCGGAAGCCTATTTAAAAAGGCAAGGAGCAGAGAAGCACTGAAGGTGGGGAACAAAAATGCCAGGAGTGACAGACACTTTGGGAGAGACTGCTGGAATTCTGAACTGCTGGATGGGAACCTGGTATGGATTTGGTAAAATGAAGATGTTGCTGCCATCTGGGTATTGGAGATGATAATGGAAAAGACGTAGGCTGATCAGGAAGAAAAGAGGTGTTCTGGTGCAGGAATAAGAGAAAGCAGGAAAGAACTTTGTGCTGGTCTCTCAGATGGTTCACATAACTGCACCCTTGGAAAGGCTGATAACATGAACACATTTCTCAGAATTCCCCAGGGAGGCACTACTGTCTCCTTTTTTAAAGTTGAGAAGTCAAAGCACAGAAATACGAAGTTCAATTGCCTGAGGTCACATATATTTTTGTGACACAGCCAGGAACAGAATGTGCCTTTTGAATCCTACGCCAGCATCTTTAACACAATACTGCTGTTCCTTACAGCAGTGGTGAGAAGAGATAGAGGAACAGAGAAGGAAAAGGAAGCAAAAATCATGTGGAAAAGTCAACTGGGGACATATACTGGTTCCAAAATATACCTGACAGATCATGCTGGCTTTTTTCCCTGTTTTACATAGCTCTGTGTGTGTGCCTACTCTTGCAAAGGATCGCTGGCTCAGCTGGAGTGCAGGTGAATGTTGATTCCCGGGCCAGCTGTGGTCCAGGCAAACTTAGGCTGCATCTGCCTGGAGGGCTGCCCAGGCTACAAATCCAGGCTGGCCCCAGTTGAATTTGTGCAGAGCCAATCTGGTTATCAGGAGTTTGGATTATCAGGCATGCACAGACATCTGAGGGCCTCCGTCCAGATCCAGCAGAACTGTGCAAAATAGGGCTGGCGTCAGCATGCATATTCTGTAACGGCTTGAAGGAGAACGCACTGTGAAATGTGAATGAGTAAAATCAGCCCAGAAACGGTGTAGGCCTCAAGGGGGAAGACAGTGCTTGGAAGTGGCGTTGTGTAGAAACAGGACGAGTCATCGGACTCTGGGCAAGCTACTGGGATGCTTGTATACAGTGTACACCATCACAGCCTATGTTACCTGGGGGTTGTTGCCAGGTGTTCACCCCCGCAGCAACCTAAAATGATGGCACGCTGTCTGTGTGTACCTGAAAATGAAAGACTGCCAGCTGGGTGTTGCAAACATCACCAGTGCTTCTGGTCATACACAGAACCATGCATAAGTAAAGACCTTGCTAAAAACTACAGCCTCCTGGTTGGTTGGTAACTAGTAGAAAAGCAGTGGAACAGACTTGAAACTTTCAGACTTCTTTGCAACACTGAAGCAGGATGGAAGGTTCTGGAGAGCACTGGAAAAGTATATTTATTATGAGCTTGTCATTCTTGGAGCAGCAGGGCAGTACGCATGTGTCAATCCAGTGTTTAGATGTACTGCGTCTGCTGTAACATAGCTCCTCTCTTCTGGAAGAGCTTGATGAATTATGTTGCAGTTTGCGAAAGTTACTCAAGTTGGATGAATTTCAATCCTGTAATTCAAACTTATTTGCTTTCCTCCCAAAATACGCAGTCGAAAGAAAAATAATAAATAGAAACTTAAGTGCACAGGAACCAAAATACTGTGATTCTGAAATGTAGATTTCATGTGACTGTTCTGCATTAGTAATTTGGAGGCTGTGAGACCCACAACCAGAGACAAGACTAGAATTGGGGATCAGGGGATAGTATGGACAAGGTGAAGAGTCCACAGTGTCCTTTGGCAGGCCTTTGACTTGTTTAAACGCCCTCTTTGAAACCTTGACCCCAAATCCGTCCCTCCTTCCTCATGTTGTTTTCTTCCACCCATGAAGAAGACATCAACTAGATTTCCCAGGGTACTTATTTTTTGCAAAGGTGGAGCAAGACTGTGCCGAGTAACAACAGGAGCTCCCCACCAGTAATTGAGAATGTCTTAAAGGATGATCGTTCCCTTTGTTTTTGGCAGGTTAATAGTAATATCAGGTGTGAATCAAACTAAGGCTTTAAAACTCAGCCATCTGAAACGAGAGCTCAGGAAAAACCTGCCAGGTAGCCGGCATGATGGGACACCTGAATGGGTGCTGGCTATAAATATTGCTTGTGATGTGCTCAGCAGTTTTGCACAAGCCTCATTTTTAATATCCCTTTACCATGGACATACTGTTCCTTTCAAACAACCACCAGGCAAAGGGCGGTGAGGTCAGCAGAGCCGCTCGGTGCTTTGCTCCCAGACATTGCTGCTAGGTCTGCTCTTCGGCAAAGGGGTGGAGGGAGGGAACTGGCTTTTGTGAATCGAAGTGTGCACGCTCTATGGTTGTCATGAATTCTAAGATCAAAATATTCCCAAAATCAGGTTTGTTTACAGAGCTTTTAAACAGATGGCAGAAGCTGAGCGGATTTGATATCGGTTTCACTTACTCTTCAGATTTCAAGGTCCAGTGCTATTGTTTCGATAGTGACAGAGATCAGAGCAAATTCTAATGCCAGACTTAGCTAGCCTGGGTTCTCCCCAGAGTTCGGACATGTTCATAAAGGGGTGGGGTTAGTTCAGGCTCATCTGATTTCTATGAAGTGAGGTTTGTAGCCCTGTTGTTTTGCCAGTTGTGGGAAGAGCTGGGCAGAGGGAAGGCCTGTTCTGACACATGCACATTGAAGAAGCAGGGAGTCTGAACAGGAAAACATTTTTCTTCAGGGATGGGTCACCACAGTCTCTTAAAAGAGTAAAAGCCAAACTCTTCCAAGCAAGACTAGATATGCCAAAATATCACAGGAGGAGCTGCTGGTGGATTAGTTCCAGCCCAGCTGGAAATACTGGAAATCACAGTAGAAAATCAAGAGTGATTCCAAAAACCTTCTTCCTGATCTTACTCCCAGTGGAATTCATTTCATGATTTGCAAAGCCAGGGGAGAGGGACAGACTGAACTGACAAGACTGAGTATTCAGTGTTGTTATTCGTTATCTGGAACATATTTAGGTGTTGTAGCTATGGGTTAGACCTCCTTTGTGGTGCACGCTGAGAACCACAGAACCCAGGGGTGGTGGTCCTTGGCCCAGCGTTTTTAAACAACAGGAACCAAATGCAGACCCATCCAGATCTCTTTGACAAGAGATCACTGAAGACATACGGCTGATGGACTTGGAAAATTGATCATTCCATGAAAAAATCTGCTTGTTTTATGTCATTGTTGGGAGGAGTACATTACGTTCATGAGTATGCCTTCCTCCAGGGTACGTTCCCACTCACAGCTTGTAGCCTAGAAGGGTCTTGAAGTAGGAGCTGTCCTCTTCTCTGTACAGCATTGAGCTCAACAGGTCCCAGCCCTGTGAGCAGGGCTTCTGAGTACTGCAGTCACAATAGTAGTTAATAAGGAACTGTGCTTAGATACTCTTATGAAGTAAAGGGTTAAAACTGAATTTGAAAATAAAAAGAGTGTGGAGTGGAGCAGAATAATCTATATCTTTGTCATCACAACAGAAAATTATTATTTCCATTTAAAATACCAGAGAAATACAGTTCAGCACGTCAGTTACTCAGTAAAGCATTTCTTCCAAGTTTGCCCCATCTATTACAGGAGGGGACTCTGTGTACCAAACTGTTTAGGGCTGGCTATTCTTTTTGATGGCCACTGTGTTCTTGCTTTGTCTTTCACCTTCTTCTCCCTTCCCTGCTTTCTTATGAGTCACTTTGCTGATCACAGGAGCTGGTGCTGATTTTGTCATGCTTGGAGGAATGTTTGCAGGCCATGACCAGTGTGCTGGAGAGATTATGGAAAAGAATGGCAAGAAAGTGAAACTCTTTTATGGAATGAGCTCTGATACAGCCATGAAGAAGCATGCAGGAGGGGTCGCTGAATACAGGTATGAATCCCACACAAAGGAGCAATTGCAGTGAGCCAGCCACCCAGTAACTTCTGGAGTGGTTGTGCAAAACGCATCTGTTGGAAACAGTTCCATACCTCTACTCCTGTTTAGGAAGCTGTTACCAACACTTACGGCAGCAGATCTGAGGGAGGGATGACATCAAGGGGGAAACGGGGAGAAGGAGCTGGGGGGTGGCTAGCTGAGAGCAACTGTGTTCACTCACTCGCAGCCAGTGCAATATGCTGTCACTGCAGCACTACCTGTGTGGTCTGGGAAGTCATTAGGCACTGTTCTGACTTACAGGGTCTGTTGGGATGTGCCTGAATTAAGTGCTGGGACATGGCATAGCAGGCTGCAGTTTCTGGCCCTCTGCTTGTCCAGGTTGAGTGACCTGTTGGTGTATGGGTTCCCAGCTGGCCCACGCACTCCCTTGAGTTTGCAGAAAGTGGGTGCCTGGTGAATCAGTGAAACCCAGCTGGGGTTTCCCTGGTGTAGAGTTGTTGCAGCTGTAATGCTGAGGAGGGCCCAGGACCTCCAAGGTACTCTCAGTCACAGGCATTAGCCCCAGGACTCCCTCCTGTGTTTGCTGGGCAGTCTTCTTAGGCAGCAGAATCCTGCTGCACAGATTTCCCACCCCTTTTTGGGTTGTGGAGCATCAGACTATCCCGACATCATGCAGCATCCGGGAGCTTGGATTTTGAGCTAAAACCCTCAGGGGAGAGAAAAGGAAGACAGGCTTTGCAAAGGATTGTCTTGTCCATTGCTATTTTACTCTGCAAAGTGCTGAGAGTTTTGGCTTTTTGAAAAAGTAGATGACTCTGAAAACCTCTGTGTCTTTTCTCTTATGTGGCAGTTATAGTCACTGCCCTTGGACAACATGGTTCTTGCATACTTCATTAGAGAATGTTTCCTGTCTTGCAGTATACACTGCTTTATTGAGGGGTCCCTTTTGATTCTTCTCTGGTGGGGTAGATTCAGGCTCTGGTCCCGTCTGGCAGACTGCTGTTTGTAAGAGTCTCAGAGCCAGTGACCTTACCTACTATTCGGGACATTCAGGACTGATGGGTTTTGTTGGCCTAGTCTGCTACAACTGCTCCAGCATGTGGGTTTTTCCCAACATGTCCAGCTGCTACCACGGGTAAGAGCTGCAGCACTGTGAAGGTGACAGTGCAGAATGTAAAGCAGAATGGAATCCACGAAACAACACGGAGTTCACACTTTGACACAGAGACATGCTGATAGGATGCTATCCAGCCATCATGCTAGATAGAAAGCATCCTTGATTCCACCTCCTGTCCTCCACCCCGACACTGGCTCTTGCAGTTTTCTGAAGAGTTAAAATGTTTGTTTGCAGAAGAAAGAGCTACACAAGAGTCCTTCTGCATCTGCAACAAGCTGAAGTGATGCACTAGAAAGATGTGCTGCATACCTCTGAGCTTTGATTCACGCTAGGTTGGTATGCCAGTTCCCAGAAGCAGTGTACAGTTCAGGGCTTTTTTTTGTCCCCCAGCGAATCTGCTTGTCATCAAAGCCTCTGAACAAATGGTCGGAGTGGCCAGCGCTAATAATAATCTCACAATTTAAAAGTGGCAGCTGCCAGTTACGCAGAGGTGCTGGCAACCTTTTATCTGAGCTATGGTAACTTACTGTCCTTTGCTACTCTGTGCTTACGTCAGCTGGGAGCATGGGAAACCCCTCATGCTGGTCAGGTTTGTAGTTAATGGCAGCTCCCTGAGAGATCACAGAGCAGCCCAGGCACGCTGCACGGATCTCAGTGCAGCATAGTCATTTAGCGCTTGGCCGCCACAGAGCTGGTGAAAGTTGCAGGAAAAGTTTGAGGAAGCTTGCTGTACCAGTGGACTAAAGCACTAAGGCAGCTGTTAAATTCTGCTCCACCTAGTTAGGGGTGTGTGTGATCTGGCAGCAAAATTTATCACCAGCAGAAGAATTAATTGACACTGGTCCCCCTTAAAAATGAGATAAAGTGCAAGTGTGATGTCTGGTAGGATAGGTGTACAGAAAGGCACTGTATTTGGCTCAGTCTGGATAGACCCTTTCAATTCCTTATAGGCAATCCTGCACAAATTCTGCTTGATCCATACCTATATTTTGATTTGCATCCTGATTTTTAGAGTCTGCTGGGGATCAAGTTCTGAAACCTTCTCAGCAACAAGGGAACAGAATCACAATCTTAAATTTTTAGTTCCTGTTGAGATGCTGCCTTTTTGTGCCACTAATCGGTAACATAGAAGGAGTCCTCCAGTCTACTGGTAGCTATAACAGCTCCAAGCATTAAATATGTAAGCCTTGGCTGTTAGCTGTGAAGGAGATGATTCTCATCTTGTTCACATTGCAGCCACGACACAGAGCTGGCTACCCATACCAACCTTGGTCTTGGTCTTGCTTGGCATGTCCCAGCATGAGTGTCATTGTGGTTTAAAAATAGCAACTGTTTAGTTATCGAGCACTGTAAATGCACTGGGCCTTGAAGGGGCAGGTGGAAACAGGGCAAGGCTTTGCTTTGAATTACTCGTACAGAAAAAGTTACAGGAAGTTTAGTCACTGGTTTAGCTTATGGCAAACTTGAACCAAAAGAGTTAAAGTTTTGCTGGATACCGCAAACAGGTGAAGTCAGTGGAGCTTCTTTATATGCATTTAAATAAGCCAGCTCTAAGTCTGTATCAGTGACCCCAATAAGCTGCTTTGTCTTTAAAAGAGCCTGAGCACTCACAGTGTTTTATTCAAGCAGTGGGGAGCTCAGTGTGCTCAGCCCCCTGCAGAATCAGACTACTTGTCACTTCATCTTCTCAAAATTACACGTTTTGGCTGGAGAACCTGGGCCTCCAGCAAACAGTTAAACTAAAATTGACAGGTAAGGTGAGATGGCTGTAGCAGGGAATAAAGTAATGAAAGTGATTGTTTTTGTAATGAATATGTCAAGTTGATCCCATTTAATTTTGTATGAAATCTGTGTACACGGTTTCATTGCTTTTATGTCATTTATATATTGGTTTATTTTTACATTTTTACCTCCTTCCATGAGGAACATGGATCAGAGCTGGGAATTTCTGAAAAGCGATTATTACATTTCTTTTATAGGAGAAAAGAAATAAGGCAAGCAGGAATAGAGACTGCACGCAGTATTGTTCAGTTAGAGCCAATTTGCTTTTTGAGATTTCACAGGTTTTGTGTGAACGCTGCAGTTCTACTATGGTCACTCAGCAATTCACAGCTGCTACTAAGCTGGGTTTTGGCACTTTATAAGGTGGAATTTGGGCCACAGAGACAGAACAGCACCAGCAGCTGGCTGCCACTTGCTGTCTTTTTCTGTGTCCCCAATGAGAGCCTGGAAGACCTGCCCCAAATTCCTGGCATTTCTTGAATGCTCCACTCGTAAGATTGCTGACCCTTTATCCTGACCTGTGTTTGGCTGGGCTGACAGGGCCCCCGCTCATGTGCTTCACCTCACCCACCGTGCTGGGACTCCCACCCACCCTGTGCATCCCCCCATGCCAGCAGCAGGCATGAGCTGGCTGGGAGTTATGGGGCGCACCACAGATTGGACCCTGTGCAAAATGTCTAAAGCAGCTAGGCCTCCCTTTCTATTCACCGTTCAGTGGCTAGTGAGAGACACAGTGTCTGCTGATAGCATCTGAGCACACCTTTCCAGCTGTTGGGAGTCCCAGCCGCTGCATCTTCACTGCTCTCTTCTGAGAAGGGTTTAATTTCGGTTCATAACTCCAGGAGAGAGGTCAGAGCTGCAAATCTCTCAACAGTTCCTGCTGACTTGCTCATGCAGCTCTCTGCCAAGTGTGCCAGCTTCTGTTACACCCTTTGTAATCCACGCATGGCCTGTGTGCAGGCATTTGTTGCTGGCAAAACAGTCTACACTTGGGGATTTTTTCCTTAGTTTTTTTGTTGCCAACTAACACAAACTTGTAATCACTCTTGTGTACTTAAACATGTAAGTAAACATTCCTCCTGATTTTCCAGATTCCACTTAAGCCAGACACTTCTCTTCACCCTGCCATGTCTCAGCTCCCCTTACTTTCACCGCAGGTCACACTCAGCCTGTCCCACCTCCTTCAGTGGCACAGGACATTGTGATCATGTGTGTAATGGTTTCTGTCTGCCACTCCTCCTTACTGTGCCTGCTCCATGGTGGGTTGCCCACAGGCCCACAGGCCCTTTGGGCCTGTCCCTGATCTGGCACGGGTCACCTGGGGACTACCGTCCCTTTGGGAGTGCACACCTTGGGCATGGAGCACCTTCTTTTGAGAGTGCATCTCCAGCTGCATGTCTCCTCAGGCGTGTCCAGGCGTCTCTCCTCTCCCAGTGGCTGCTGCTCTTTCTTAAATGTGCTTGAGCAGTCTCCTGACTGGCTGAAATTTTGGTGGCTCACACTGTTTTCAGAGCCAGGTGGAACCATCTCTGTGACTGGCATGAAGCAGATCATGGTCTTCTCCTGTACAGGTCACGCCAGCAGCCCTTGCTACCCAAACTCTACCATATGTGCCCAACACAGCATCCACGTGTGTTACAATTGGGTGCTCCTGTGTAAATTAACTGGGTGCTCATGCATCAACAAACTGGGCACCCGTGCATGTAGTAACAGCACGCTTGGGCATAAAGTATTTGGGCATGCATGCATGAACTTAATTGCATGGTTATGCAAAAATTAATTGGGCATTCATGCAGAAATTAATTGGACACTCATGTATTAATTTACTCAGTGCTCATGCATGAACTAGTTTGGCACTCACACAAGAACGCAGTAAGCCCAGCAATTTACAGCCCATATGGCACTCCTCGCCTCTGCAAAGCACATATCAGCGATCTCCCTGAACATTAATCCACTATGAACTCTTCAAACATCATCACAATCTTAATTTACATCAGTTATAAACTCCAGTCTTCCTCCATTTGGACCCGACAGAAAGGATTAATACTGTAACAGTACACTTACTAAAATATCAGTCCTCCATCCTGAGCACCACGTTACAGGGGTTAACCTCACAGTTTGGTTATGGACCCATCATAACCCCATGCCAGGACCAGACTACAGCGATTAATAGTGCAACAACATGTGCACACACTTCGTAAAATTCCACCCACTCTCTCTTGGGAACCGGATGACGGGACTCATCAGCACGGTCTGAGCTGTTACCTGTTACAAACTCTACCCCTTTCCCCGGGGATGAGAGTATTGGGGTTAACGTTAACACAGCCTGAATCTGTACTCATCACAAACCTCACCGCCTGGTCCTTGTGGACAAGACAATGGAGGTTAGTATTACAACAATCTGAGCACATGCTTATTACAAACTTCACACTTTGTTTCTGCAAAACACATAACCAAGAAAGACCCAAGAGTTTGAATATATACCCATTACAAATGCCACCCCTCAACCCTGTGGACCCCTAGCAGGGTTAACATCATCATAATCTCAGTACTTGCTACAAACTTTAGGACTTATCCCTTCGAAACAACCAGCCACGAACATAATGGCAGTTCAGGTTACTCACTGTGTTTTAGCATAAAAGCATATGATTAAGATCATACAAGCAAAAATTAACACCACTGTTGAAGGCAGGGTCATGAGTTCAGTACCTCTAGGGCTTCATTTACCTCCAAAATGGGGGGGGTGAACAGTGTTCACATGCAGCAGTGTGGCCATTTCCCCATCTGGGGAGTCAGATGAGACACCAAACAGCCATAACAACATGGACTGAGCTCTGATCTTTTTGCTGTGCTTGCAGTTGATTAACTCGTAGCTCTACAGTTCTGTCCCACTTCCATCCTATGCTCCTCCTTTTCCTTCTCGAACACCTGTTGTTCCCAGCATGTAGGGTGGGAGCATGGAGAATTTTCATCCCTTTTTGACACTTTTTTCCAAGGATGAATGTAAGGCTGGACTCTCGGCATTTTCTGTGGAGCTAATCTCACACCTCTCCCAGCATGCTTCCCCCAGTACAGTATCTACAGGTTACTCCTCGATCAGCAGGACATCCCACCAGCTTATCAGCTGATACTAGAGGAGCAGTGGCAACTGTTGAGCTGTCAGAGCTTTGGGGCTGTGATGCTGGGTGTTCACCAGTTTTGTAGGTTTTGGTCTCCGAAGCCAAAAATGGCATCCCACCAGCTCCAGCTTCCTACCACCACCATAGCCACGGCAGGGGCATCTCCCCAGGGCAGTGGCTGTAAGTGTCCCACATTTCTAATTTTGCTCTGAAAAAAAGGACTGCCAAGTGTTCATGCTCTCGGGAGCAATGTTCCCACCTCTGCAGATCTGTTGAGGCATTGTGACTGGGGCTGCCTTTGCTTGCAGTTATCTGTCTGCTATCAAAACCCTACAACTTACGCCCCACATGATGCTCAGGCATGAATTAACAGGGCACTCATGCATAAATTAAATGGACACTCATGCATGAACTGAATGGGCAGTCATGCATGAATGCAGTCAGCCCTGCATTTCTTGCCCAATATAGCGTGCAGAGCTCTTTGGATGGTGGGACCTGGTAGACAAAATTGGCACCAGTTTCCCCAAATCCCAGATTCGCACCGTCTGTTTATCACACTCACAGGAAGCTTCCCAGAGGCTGAGCTGAACCTCCCGACTTTGACTGGAGGAGGTGGGCATGGCCAAAAAACCAAGCTGCAGAATGTCAGCATGACTACTTCTATGTCATTTTGTAGGCAAGGCCTTCTCTTCTTGCTGGCACTGAAGCTGAAAATAAAAGCCTGTGACCTCCCAGCAGTGCAGGGTCTACGAGACACCACTGGTTCCCGTGCAGTCTACTAGATGGCAGTGGTACATACATTTTCCATTGGCCGCTTCTACAGTGTTTATTTCAGAGTTTCAGGAAAGAGTCAGTTACTTATCAGACATAGGGAGATTAATCATGGTTCCTTATTCACACGGCATATTAACACTTCTCCTTTATTGTCTCCCTAGGGCTTTGACCTCACATTTAAACTAGCAGAATGAAATACAGCCGGGCTCACACTAAAGTACCTCCACATAGCTGCTGTTGCTGTGTTAATGATTTGCAAATGGAGCCTCCAAACAGGCATGCCCTTTTTTTCTTGCACTATCCCCTAGACAACTTGTTTAAGGGAGAAATAAAGCCACATTTACAACAGTGACAGATCCTTGCTGCCATTTCTGCCTCCATTTTTTAGGGGAGAAAAAGAGCAATCCCCTCTCCCCTCTGCATTTCTCTTAGACCCCCTTCCCAAGGGCCACCTCCCCAAAGGGGCTAGCGTGCTGTGCAGAACAAGCTTGCTCTAAAGCCTGGTGAGATCAGCTGGTGATCGGGGAACTTCGCTGCAGGAGGAACTGCTGAGCGTGAGGCTGGAGAAAGGGAGGGGGTGAAAGCTGTTGGCCTGAATTCTTCCGTCGTGTAATTCTTCAGATGTGCTTTTGGGGACAGTGCAATCTCTGCTGGCATACGCCTGCACTTGACAGTATTCACAGAGCTGCTGGTTTTTTTCTGGCCTTTTTGCCTGGCTCTGAACTGTGCTAGCTCGCCTTTTAGCTTCAGGGGACAGCTCCGCAGCGGGTTTCCGTAACAGGTTTCCCACTCCATCTCTGTGGGCTCTGGAGAATCAGGCTGGTAGGAGACAGCCAGAGCATTTCCATCTGCATCTGGTCAGTGACATGGGACAGAGCCCAGGGGCTGCAAAGCCTCTCTAGATCTGTGCTGAGCGGTGCCTGCTGAGAACCAGCTCCAACACGTCTGTAGGTTGCCTGAGCCTGGCCATTTCTTATACTTTAAGATCTTGCAACTCCGAAGGTCAAATTTACCTTTCAATAAACCTGGAAGCTTCACTTGCTTGTAGGCGGACGATGGAGGGGAGGTAGATCTGTAAATACACTTGTGGCATATTGGGGCATCTACAAGATTTGTCTGCTTCTAGTTCACAGTATTGGTGGTGACTGGAGTTGAGGCATTTCAGTGCTTGAGAGCACCAAGCAGCAACAGGCAAGCAAGCAGTAGAGCTGGGGGAATATTTGTAAGCTGCAGCATGCAGAGCAGTAGGCTCCACGTTGCACCAGTAAACACACTATTCTGTTTTGCATCTAGGCGGAAATGCACTAACCGATCTCTTCTCCAGGTCTTCAGAGGGCAGAACTGTAGAGGTGCCGTACCGAGGGGACGTGGAACTCACCATCCTGGACATCCTCGGGGGGCTGCGCTCCACCTGCACCTACGTGGGAGCTGCCAAACTCAAGGAACTGAGCAGGAGAACAACGTTTATCCGGGTCACCCAGCAGCACAGCCAGGTCTTCTCGTAGCCCAGGACTGGGGGCCTGGGGAGAGAGGGGTGGGGGAGAGGGGCAGGAAGGTCTGCTGGTTTGTTTCGCTTTCTCCTCCACGCTGCGTTAGTGCAATCTCTCCTCTCTCAGAGTGGCTGCGTCATAGCCATTGGAAGGGCTACGGCTGCCGTTTGAAGGGGAAGGTTGTGCTGTTAACACAGTGCCATTGGTTCAAAATGCAGTAGCCTCATCTTTAATTGTTGTGCCTATTTTATTTTTTAACCAACATTTCTTCACCTGTCCCGTCGTCC
>Ga0065711_1028437_pt1 | contig 41229 bp, 26 predicted proteins | sample Hoacrofraction12_FD_59098 | JGI IMG/M metagenome (GOLD analysis project Ga0065711, IMG submission 59098) | Hoatzin crop microbial communities from Cojedes, Venezuela - Epithelial fraction 12 v2 (version 2) | ecosystem: Host-associated > Birds > Digestive system > Esophagus > Crop | place...
GCCCCATCCTCCTGACACCCACCCTTAAGATATTTATAAGCATTTATTAGGTCCCCTCTCAGCCTTCTCTTCTTCAGGCTAAACAAGCCCAGCTCCCTCAGCCTTTCCTCGTAGGAGAGATGCTGCAGTCCCCCTCATCATCCTTGTAGCCCTCTGCTGGACTCTCCCCAGTAGCTCCTCATCTTTCTTGAAGTGGGGAGCCCAGAACTGGACACACCTCATAAACCCTGGTTTCAAATGTATGGAAACAAAACGTCTCCCCACTTGAACTCAAGTATACTCCTCTGAAGTCACCTGGGGACACAGGGAAACCTATTCAGAAAATGGGGTCCCCGTCAGTGAGGAAGTCACCAGAGGTTCACCACGAAGGTGCAGCAGCGGCTACAGCATGGGACACCCAACCACTACCCACATGGCAGTGGCAACATGACTGAGAAAACTGGATGAACCCCCTCCGCAAACAGCGTATTTTTACCAGTCCCCTCCTTCCTGTGGAGAGGGACCTGAGTGTGCTGGTGGACGACAAGTTGACCATGAGTCAGCAGTGTGCCCTGGCTGCCAAGAAGGCCAGTGGCATCCTGGGATGCATTGAGAAGAGTGTGGCCAGTAGGTCGAGAGAGGTTCTCCTTCCCCTCTACTCTGCCCTAGGGAGGCCCCATCTGGAGTACTGGACAGGTCCCTTCTGCCCCGCACAAGTGTGTGCTGAAATTCCTTTTTGGAGACAAAATGGACGTGAAGTAAATGGATTCTTAAATAGGATGGAGTGTTGTGTTTTGCATGAATTTTTCTTTTTCCTGTGAAAAAGTGGGAGCACATGGATGTTTCCTCAAAAAAGAAGTCATTAAAGATGGTCGTAAGACAGTCTTGAAGAATAGAGGACAAGCAGACTCCTGTCTGCTCTGCCACCACTGCCGGAAATGAAAGAGAGCAGGGGCTGACTTCAGTGCTCTATGTGTTTCTGTTCCCACTTTTCCAAATCTGGCTTGCAAGACTGCCTCTGGAGGAAAAGCCCTTCTGTGTTTCTGTATGGCGGTGGGGAAATGCGTGGCCCCGTTGTCCCTGTCCCTGCGCAGTGCCCGAGCTAACCCTTCCCCAGGAGCCGTCTCAGCACGGACCTGCACGCCGCTTTTGCTCGGGAAGTTTAATAACATTGAATTTCTCATCCATTTTGGGGTAAGCTTTGAGGTCAGGAAGGAAACCTCTGTAATAAGATGCGCTCTGCTTTCTGAAGGATACAGTTTCAGTTACCTCCTGCGCATTTTAATTGTTTAATGAATTCCACAGTCTCTTGCACATGGCTTTACATGTGAAACTGATTACTTGATGCAAGAGGGAATTTTTTTAAGAAGTCTTTTCCTTTTGACCTACCCCTTGCTTATATTTCAGTCATTTTAATATGAGGAGCTTTGTGTTAGGTTTTTGTTCCTTCCCCGGGACATGTTTCAGTAAATGTGACTGGGTTGAGATGCTACGTTGTCGTTACACTGAATGTTTTCTGTCCCCAGACCTGCTAATTAGGGCTGACTTAGATTAGCCAGGGGATTCAGTTAAGATCTATGTTACCTGACACATGTCAGTAGGAGTCTCAGTATTGCCTGAATGCGTTCCAGCTGAATGGAGTTATTACACAACTCTTCTGCCTTGCTCTTGCCAAATACTGTGTGCAGCCTTTTATGAGTTAAAATACTTGTCAATTCAGGAAGCGTAACGGTCTGGAAATCGATACCGATGTTGTCCAGCTCATAATAACCAGCTGTGAGGCGGAGCAAAAAAAGGCTTTTTGCTTCGGTTTGGTAATTGAAACAAGAATAAAAATGTTTGGGCTCCCATTTAGTGGTGGTGGTGATAGTGATGATGATGATTATTATTATTACTTCATTGAAGCTAAAGAAATCTACATCAAAGAAGTTGAGCCAAGCCTTTTGGAAATGCCCCGAGGCGCAGCGGGGATGCTGGTGTGGCACTTGTGGGGCTGGAGTGTTTCCCCCTCGCCAGGACAGGCTCAGCTCCCTCAGCTCCTCGCAGCTGGGAGCATCTGGGCTGCGTGGTGTTCAGGGAAAAGGTGTCTTGTAACCTAGGCAGGGAAGCACACCTAAGGAACCAGACAGCTGAGGTGTCTTGTGTTTCTTCCCGTTAATATGTAAGTTTTTCACAGAGACTGAAGGAGAACCAAGAGTTAAACCCAAGTCACTCCTTCAGACATTACACCAAATAAACACCAGGTTGGGCTTTAAATTCCACCTTTTGGCACAGCAGAGGACGTTGTCACAAAATAATGCCAAAAGTTTAAAATTAAAAAGAAAAATAAAAATCTGTACACATTCTCTCCACATCCATTTTCTGCATCTTGTCCTCTTATCTCTTGCCTTTCATTAGCAGTTTCTGAAAATGACTTGGGCAGTGAAATGATAAGTTTAGCAGAGTAATGTCTTAATTTGATACTTTGGAGGCGCCAGCCGTTTTTCATAATGGTGAAAACTGTTGAGAGAGGTCGACCTACACTGAAAAATATTTTCAGCTGCCCTGAAACTGCATCTTCTAGGGAATAAGTGAATAGCTGAAAACTTCCTAGTGAAGTGTTGCCTCCGGTTCCCTCCCCTTAGTGCACCAGTTGGACATGAGCCAGGCAAGAGGAGCTTGTTCTCCATCTGGCGAAGTTTTTAAAAATTTTTTGGTCATGCATACTCAAACCCAGGTACTGAAAGGCTCATTGCTGGATAACCTGTTAGCAAGAGCCCCCAAGAGGATAAGCTTTTACCCGCCTTTTACCCCAGACAGGTAGAGGTCTGTTGGCTCCAGGGGGCCTGTCCTTGTCACCATCCTTGCTGATGCCCTCACCGGGTGAGATTGTGTCAGTCTCTCCATGCCTGTCTTCTCCAGGCACGTCGCCCTGGGGTGGTCCTCACGCTGGAGAGCCTGCTGCTTCTTACTTGGGTGCCTGGTGCAGCCAGCGTCCAGCCTCCACACGCGTTTGTAAGCGCTGCTGGAATTTAAATTGCAAACACTGGATGAAGGGCTTTTCCTACCCTTTTTCCTTCCCCAAATGGATGCTCAGATTTTACAGCCTCCTGCTATCTCTGGACGATGTGTCCATTCCCCTATCTACCCCATGCCCATTGCTCATTTTCTTGCCGCTGCCCGGTCACACTTCTGCCAAGCCTCCCTGCGTTTTTTCATGTTTCCTGCCCCGCTTTTGCATTACTGGAGTGCCTGTTACCTGCCCCGGCTCCCCACTGAGCCATCTGAATTCAGCTCAGTTGCTAGTTGTTCCCATTTGATAGGTGTTGTCTCCACGTTAACACTTTAGAGCTGCTCTTTCCAGACCAAAACTAAATAAATGTTCACTTTGTTAGCATCTCCTAAAAATCTTAGCTGTCACATAAAATCCTAACACCTCGTATGGGTGATTTTTTCCAGCTGAGCCCCATGCAGTGTTCGCTGGGCTGCTTTGGTGTTTCCTTATCCCTGTCTGTTGATACAGTGAACAAAATATCAGGGATGGGACTGGATGGTGAGGAAGTACCTGCTTGTAAAGCAAAGCTTTGATAGGCAGCAAGGTCTGTCTCTCAGGTTTTATCTTGCTCTGGCAGAAAGGGTTTTGATCTGAAGTGGATAAAGCTTGGATGTAGCTTGAGAATAGGCTACGTTGTTTTTCTTGACAACCCCAGTATTGATGGTGTGATACTGTCTAAGGTACCCCAAATCTCAAAGCCTGAGCGTCGTGCTGCCTCTCCTGTCTCAAGAGCATCTTTCTGTGCTATGGTTTCTGTGTGTTGTGTTTTTTGATTTTTCACTCCAGCCTGGCGATGTCGGTCAGGGAGAGCTCTGTGGCTTTAAAGTTCGTGTGGCAACATTACTCTGCAAATTGGACTATGTTGACAGTAGAGCTTTTTTCAGCTGAAAATAAACAAGGTGTTTATGGTTGATTTTTGCTGATATGTGCCACTAACTATTTATGGTACGGGTAGTGGTTGGTTCCCCTTGCTGTGTCAGTGCTAAGCTTGTGCAGAGTTAGCAATTACACAGGAGAGACGAGTGTTTGCTGAGTTCATCCGAGTATAGGTGGAATAAGGGAAATACTTATAACTGCAGCTGGAAAGCTGTATGGAGTCCCGAGAGAACATCTGGAGTTACCACAGAGGGTCTTGCAGGAGGCGGTAGGGCAGTCGGGAGGCGTTAAGCCCGTGGATCAGCTGCACAGCTAGTTAAAATCCAAGCCCAAACAATCTGTGTTCTCTAGAAAGCTGAGCAAGGGAGCTGCTTTCTCTGTTGATAAGCCTTCCAGATTGTGGAATAAGGTTTATTATATTATGTTAGAATTTAGCAAGTGTGTGGGACTAATCAATGTGCTGAGAATTGAGCTGCTGTTTGAGAAGTAGCATCCACTGTTTTTTACTTTTAGCGGAGAGTAGCGCAAGTAAGCTGTTACCAATCTCAGTTTTTACTGTATGAATTCTGTTGGTGCACTTGAGATGCCCAAGCATTTGATAATCATCAAGTTTGACAGGTATTTCTGTAGCCGTTGTGCACATGCAGCCGCGGCTCTTATGCTTCCATGTGTAGAGACGTGCTCCAGAGCATTTAATATCTCTCAGGTGCTCCCTTTTGCTGCTCTGCATTGCCGTGAACGAGGTGCCCGCTTTATTCCTAAGCTTGCAAAGCGTGTAGTGTGCGCATCGGTTGCGCTCGGAGCTCGTGTGACGCCAGCGCTGGTGTGATCTCCGCTGCCGATGCAGAAGGCAAAAACCCTGATTTGGTTTGGTGCCAGAATCGGGACTAGGTCACCAATCTTCTTACTGGGATTTAGCAGTCCCATGGGTTTTTTTAGATTAGTGCTGGCTTTTTAGGATTGCAAGCTCAAACGGCATTAAAGAAGGTTGCCCCTGATAAAAACCGTGTCGTGTTATACAATGTCATTGGCGCTTGGTGCAGGTATGTAACTATAGCATAGACAGTGTTAGGTATTTATCTAAATGCTTGTATTAAATACTTAGGAGATAGGTCTCAGAAAAGGTTATTTTCAGGAATGGTAATACATTTCAATGTGCTAAATGACAATAAATATCAGTTAAGCTGAATAATTATAGTACTACCATGATGAGGGAAAAAAGAAAATGAGCAGTTGTCACTGTATGTCAAAATACTTTCTAGTCTACTGTAAGTTTTCTTATGTGATGTTCATTTATACGTGTGCAGAAGTACAGGATAAAGTTCTAAATTAACAAGCAGAGACAGGCAAAATAATATTACAGTTTTTATTTCAGAGTATCAGAATACGTTGGTCACCTACTGGGATGTTTATGCAGGTCACACATAAAAATGTCAATAAAGAAATAGTACATTTGGAGAGCTTGCACTGGCATGCAGCTTTCAGGAGAAGCGTTTCTTTATATGACGTGTATTCATATTGGGAAAAAAAAAAGTCATTTTAACACAGCTTTTATTGGACAATATCTTTCTGAAATTGCCTAGCTTTTTAGTTCTTCCCACATCTGGCTAAACTGTGTATTCCATGGATTGTATGTGGAACTGTGACCTGGGACTTTTCCAAATGCAGTTTGCCAGTGAAATTTCATTAGTAGCTATAACTAAGTGCGTAGACGATTAAATGGTGTTTCCTTTTGACAGCCAAAAACTGAATGTGTTATTTTTTTGAAACTTATTTCAGTGCCTTTATTTTCTTTGCCACCTGAAAGGCTGGCAGAAAGATTTTGTTGAATATCTCCTACACATGCTGGCAAACTGTTTACAAACTGGTTGAGAGTCTTACGTCCGTCCAAGGGATGAATGTGTTCTCATAAATGTTGACTTATAATACACCATATATGCCAGAACCAAGATTTTTCACTAAGATACATAAAATATTTGGAGAAAAAAGTCTGGATGAGTTCATTTCTTTTGTCTTTAGGCTTTTCTCTGTTTGTCTGTGTGGGAGAAGGGAGTAGGGTATTTGTTGTTTGCTGTGTCACTTTGTATATCTTACCACTGTCTTTGGTGTACAGGGTTGTACTGGTAACTTCACCAAAGCTTTTGTTCAGTAGCAGAAGTGGCTTTCTTTAAAATGTCTTGTGTAATGCCTAGAACATCACTTGCAACGCACTGAACTTTCAGATAAACGAAATGTTGATTTTTCTGGAACTGCCAGTGCCATTTTCAGCAAGCACAGCAGGGGATGTAGGGGCCTAAATTCCAGCGGTTAAGTCGTGTTATGTTTTTAAAAGCTCACATCCTGCAAGTTAGACGTGTCGTCTGTAAGAGGTACTTCAGTAAACCAGAGGAAGACTTGCTGATTTTCTGCCAGTCGACGCTCCTGTGCTTCTTCCTGGGTGCTCCCCGCTTAGGTTCCTGCTGGGGACTTCAGCTGGGAAACAGCACATTTGAAGAAATTCGGCATTTCTTTTCTCCTCTGTCACCTTTCTCCTTCATCTTCATCATCTTTTCCCTGTGGAGAGAAACTGTGGAGGAGTGTAAGTTGCCCAAGAGCAAATCCTCTGAAATGCAATAAAAACTTTTTTGGAATGACTTCTTCCGTTTATCTTCCTTGGGAAAAATAAACCGCCTGCTATGTGTGGGTGTGTCGTCCCCCCCCCCATTTTCTAATGAAGATTTGTTCAAAAAACACAGTCTCCCTATTTGGAAATTTTTTAGCCTGAAAAGCAATGATTAGCTTCTAGAATTTCTCGCTTCAGCCCTTTGTATCTTGACCAGCTCAAAGTCTTTCAGGAAAAATACGGGCAAGGTCATAGTGTGCAGATTTTTATTTCATATGTAGAGGAAAATGTGTTCCTTACCAAGATTATCGCTTGAGTTTGGGACCTCTGGTTGACTCTGCATAGATGGAGAAGCGCTGTGATGTGACCACCAGCTCCTCTGCATTTGGAGCCACACTGAACATTCACTTACTCATAAATTTATATATGTTTATGTGTGCACATATCTGTGTTAAATTATGCACATATTTGCCTATGCATATTAAATCATGACATATTTATGATGGTCAAATCCATCCCTGAGAAATGGGGTTCTCAGTACAGAAGTGCTCTTGGAAGCTTGCATACATTTGAACTTGCAAGTAATGACTATTTGCGCAAGTAATGTTTTTTTTTGGGATTGGGCATATTTTTCTGTAAGCTGGGTAATTCAGAGGAAAGAGTGAGAAAGCATGTTGTCAGGACGCTGGAATTTCAGCGACTCAGAGACCCGCTGAGGGAATTTGTGGGAAAAGAGTGCTCACTGCAGCGAGTACAAAGTATTCCTGACAACCAACTAATCATTTACACTTGGTTGTGTTGCAAGAATAATTGCAGAAGCTGCAACGCGGGGAGGGGGAAACTTCCCCTCGTGTATGCTAGTTATGTGTTGCTGTATGCATTTTAACTGCTATGGGTGTTTTCCTTGCGCTTGCACAGAGGAGATCACCACCTGGCCTAAATAAACTTGCCAAGTGCAATTTAAATCGAAACAGTAAAATGAAGTAAAAATCAGTGGTGTGGACACAACTGGAATCTTTTGCATCATGCACGTTGCAAATGAAAAAATTAGCTAATACTTCCCCACCAGAAAGAACAGGGAAGAAGGACGAAGTTAGTACAGCCGCATCCCGAAATACCTTACAGGATGCCAGGCTGGAGCCAGCCCACGCATCTGTACAGCGCATGGCTGAGATCCGTCGGAAGGTGCGAATGCTGATGAGGAGTGTGAACCAGATAACCTCAACGTCAGTTAAACTCCAATTATTCCTGCCGGGATTTCATGATACTAATCTGTTTGTCCTTCTTCCAGCCGTCGTGCCTGAGTAGAGCTATCACAGTAATTGGACAGAGCTTGACGCCGGGCTGGTGGTGTTTGCTGGCTGCTTGACAGCTTTTCCGAGGAGAGCAGCGGTGTCGTGTTTGCGTATGTATTCGCGCAGAAAGATGTGTGCAGACTCTCTCCGTTTAAGATCCAGGTCCACGGCTGCGGTACTTGCTCGTCCTGCTGCTCTGCTCGGCTGAACAGAAAGGGAGGTGAGGTGGCAGTGCGTTGGGGTGCCCCGACGTTCTGGGTGCTGTGTGGTGGAGACGGCAGCTATCGGTGGCAAAAAGGAACCCGTTTATAGCTGTTTGGCTGTGGGGCTCTTTCCGACTTCGGGTTTTCCCTTGCCCGTAGCGCTCGGTCTGAAAGCGATCTCTTGTATGTGCTTTCGAGCGGGAGGGGCATACCTGCGCGCTGCAGACAGCCCTGGGTCAGCATTTTGCATCCGCGTGAGACCGCAGCGTCGGATGCGAAAATAGAACCGCGCCACAACGCGACACTTTGGAGGGTGCACTAGCTTTGGTTTCAAGGAAGCTGAGAGGGCTGTTTTCCGCCCTTCAGCTCCTCATCCTAGTGCCCTATCAGTGAGAGGAAGGTAATCTGCTCATAAGTAAAAATAGAGTATGAGAGTAGACTAACGCTCTGCGTTTTAATCAGGCACACGACAATTAACCCCTTAGTGCCTGCGGAGGTGCGCAGGGAGCCCAGTATCACAGCCGCGCTGGCTGGAAGGGACTGGGGAGGCCCCTGATTTGAGCAGGGCAATGGCCTGCCCTGGGTCCGGCCAGCTGTGGCATTTCCTGGCCAATGCCTTGAAACCCTCTGAGAATGGAGGCTCCTCAGCCTTGCTGAGGTACCGGTCCCAGTGTGGCATTGCCACTCCAGGGAGAAATTTGTCAGGCAGAGGGTTGGATTTGGTCTGGAAGAAGCCCGAGTGATGAGAGGTCATCAGCACGGATGCCTCTCTGCTGGAATGAAGCTAAGAAAGGTGGCCAGTGTGGTAGGTTGGAGGTTACCCAGCAAGCGAAGGTGTGTTGTTCAGGGTGAGGGTCCATCAGAAGAGAGTCTCTGGCTGCATCACCGAGGTGGGTGCCAAAACGCCCTGCAGACAGTTGCAAATGGTCGTGCTTTGGGGACAGTGCAGGACTGTCAAGCCAGGAGCCACAGCAGCATGAGGACACATTTCTGAGAGATGGTGCTTCCCGGTGTGGGGCAGCCAAGACTGTGCTCTTGGAAAGAAGCAAAATTTGCCTCTTGAAGGCGGCAGTTCTGGATCGTGATAAATTTTCCTGAGGCTCAACTAGCTTCCAGTCTGGGAAGCACCGTGCAGCAAGTAACATTTGAAATCTTTCTTATCTTTTACCTGTATGTCACTAAATAACACAGAGGGTTCCTGGGGTCTTATTAGCACCTGTGTGTCAAGGAGGTTTGGTGTCACATCCTTGTATTAAGTTGTTGGTTGTTCATTTGCCATTTAATTCTCCATGTAATTTTCGGAGTACAGAAACATATGGTTTTGGTAGCTTGATTGCTGCAATACAGGGTGTATCATTAACTGAGAGTCCTGGTGGACAGCAAGGTCAACAAGAGTCAACGATGTGCCCTGGCAGCACAGAAGGCCAGTGCCATCCTGGGCAGTGTTGCCAGAAGGTCAAGGGAGGCGATCCTTCCCCTCTGCTCAGCTCCTGGAGTGCTAGGTCCAGTTCTAGGCTCCCCCATACAAAGCAGACGGCATACTGGAGAGAGTTTGATGAAGGGTCTGGAGCATCTCTTTTAGGAGGAAGGGCTGAGAGCCAGGGCTGTTCAGCCTGAAGAAGAGAAAGCTCAGGGGGATCTTATCAACGTGTATCCATATCTGGTGGGAGGGGTAAAGAAGACAGAGCCAGACTGTGCTCAGCGGTATCATATGCCACGACAAGAGACGGGGGACACAAACTGAAATAGAGGAATTTCCTTTTAAATGAAAGAAAAAAACATTCTTGTAATGAGGGTGGTGGAACGCTGTTACAGGTTGCCCACACAAGCTGTGGAGTCTCCATGCTTGGAGATACTCAAAACCCACACGATCCTGAGCAACCTGTTCTAGGTGGCCCTGCTTGAACTGGGGGGGGGTGAACTAGGCAATCTCCAGAGGTGCCCACCAGCCTCAGCCAGTCTGTGATTCTGTGACTGCCTTAATGCGCAACACATGTTTTTTGGCTGAAGTGATAATGTGTCTGTAGCAAAGGCTTGCATTTTTTCACTTTAATAATGTTCGTTTATCATAAGTAAGTTAGAGCTAATGGGCTTAACCATAATAAAGGAAAACATTCTCATTAATTTTCTGCATTAAGACCAGACATTGTACCCAAATATTCACCAATGAGAACAACTGACTTTATAATAATCTTGTTATCCACCCAGAGCTAAAATGGAAATACTTAATTTCTGAGCTCCTCGCTCTCAGTGATGTACAACGCGTTATCTTGGTCTGGTGATCTTGTAAGGGGGTGGGATTGTGATGGAGGGATACGGGCTGAAGAAGCCAACATGGAGGGGTTTGAGCGTGGACTGTTGCTGGAGAAGCCAGTTGCGGGACGGGAGAGCCTTTTGTGGCCTCTCCCGAGGTGGGAGAAGCTCAGCTCCAACACCGAGGAGGAGCTGGCGAGGAGAGAGGCCGTTTCTGCTCTCCCTCGCGTGTGGGAATTGCTGGTGGGCGCGGGCTTGCCAAGCTCGCTGCTGCTGGCTGCTTTCACTGGGAGCCTGACCAGGAGGCTGTTTATTCCCCTTCGAGCTTCGAGCGAGAGCCCTGGCCTTTATGGAGCTGCAGGGAGCAGGCTGTGAAAGGCATAAAGTTTTTGCTTCTGGACTCTTGTTCTCATTTGCACCGTTCAATCTGTGTTTTGCATTCTTTGTGTTGTCTTGATATCCCAAAGCTTAAGCAAGGTGTTCCTTTTTCCACCTCTGCACATTTCATTTCATCCCATTCATGCCTGAAAAACAGCTAAGAATGTTTCTGGAGGACACTCTTGCCGTATTTATCTTTTAGAAAAACTCTTCATTTACAGGGCCAGTATTTTATAGCATGAAGTCTGATTTTTTTTATTTTTATTTTTTTAATCCACGTTTTTTGGACTGTTTAGAATTTGTTGGCATTTTTGGCATTAACCTGTGATCCACAGAAACCAACAGACTGTGAGTCTTTCATCGCCCTGGACTTGTCACCCCAAAATGGTGGAAAGCAAAGGTTCAGGGTGGGTTGAGGAGCTGCATGAATTTGTAACTTGACCTTTCTCTCTTCCTCCTCCCATTCTCTACCTGCTAAAGCAAATGATAACCTGTGCCTTGTCTGGCATGCTGATTTGGGCACACAGTAAAATAAAAGCAGTTAGCAAGAGCACGGGAGGTCTGTTCAGTTCCTTTAATTATATATTCCTAACTAAACCTCTTAATTTCCCATGGATTAATTCAGTAGCCTCCCAGCACTGTGTTTTTGTGCGATGCTGTTCTAGAAAAAGGGTGCGTGTGCTAACGCTGCGTGGGTACGAAGCGGCAGTGCTGTGTGTACGCAGGTACACAAGGATCTGGAGGGCGTCAGTGGTGGCTCCGTTGCCAGGCAGCCCTGCTCCATGCGTGACAGGAGCCCTCTCCATCCTGCTGCCGTGGGTCAGCTCTGGCCTGGGGAGAGGCGCACCTGAGGCTCATCTGTCTGGACACTGATGGGCATTTCTTCAGAGTGCAAGGAATAAAAGTGGTCCTGGTGAGGCTTCCCCTCAACCATCACCGGTTCACACCTGGTGTCTGGTGAAGAGGACCCTGTCCAGGAAGGGCTGTCAGTTACACGTGGTATTTCGGATGTCCTCTCACAGCGCCAGCAGGGTTTTCCCCTATCCTGATGCAGCAGGATTTTTGTGGCAAGTGGCTGAGAACAATTTGGGCACCTTCCTACAAGAGGGGGAGGATACATTTAGTCATGGACAAAAAACGAGCCATGCTAATTATTCCAGGCTCGCCATACATGTCCTCACGTGCCCGCAATGTACACCCAAACAAGAAATCCTGAGCACGGGGGTTTCATTGGTTGGTTGGCTGGTTTTCACTGCAGCACAGACCCACACAGCTGTGTCCTGCAGTTCCCTGTTAAAGCACCGCACCTTGCAGCCGCTGCTGCAGTTTCTCAGAGCTGATGCCTGTGTAGCTGTTTGGATCAGCCACATAAAACAGCTGCTGTGCTGGCCTTGTGTGACTTAAGAGGAGTGTCACAGTTCAAATACACGTAAATGTATTGTGGTGCAGTGTGCAGTAATGCAGACATCGTGTTTCTCAAAGCAGGTAGCCTGTAGAGCTGACCTGCTTATTTCTCCCTGTTCAGTATAACTGCTTGGGTTTCTGTCAAGGAGAAAAGCCAGAAATTTGGCAAAATACAGTGTTGCTTGCTTGTAGCAGAAACTTGACTGTTTGGGCTTGAAGGCTCTGACTTGGCTCCTCTCTGCACACCAGTAGTGAAATCTTTTTTTCGTCTACCTGATCATCTCCATGGAGCACGAAGTATAAAACCACCAACTTCTCAGTATCTACTTCCAAGGTTGGGGCGAGAAGAATTAACTAAACATTTATTTTAAATTATGAAGGAGCTGGGATATAGTTCTGCTTCCTACTACGGAGTGGAAAGCGTGTGGCAAGCAGGACGAGGCCCTAGAGCTGTTTGCTCAAGTGATGCTGGAAGGCACAGTAAATGAAGTTGCAGCAGTACGCTTGCAGTGCGCTTCTGTGCTTGGTTTTATCTCAGCTGGAGAAAGTTGTCCGGGCTTGTTAGATGCTGTCAGCCACACTCTTCAGTTTCCCCATTGATAAAAACGTAGAGGGTATTTCCCTGCTTCGTTTCTAATACACCGTCAGAGCCTCAATAGAAATACTGAGGTTAACATGAATTAGGTTACAATGCACAACTCCCTCCATCATCTCTCATAATGTTTTCGCAGGGTGTTAGGCAGCGACCCTCGGTTCTGGTTTGTTTCTGTCCTCTTGGCTGGGCTTACCCAGCCCACGGGCCAAGGCTGCTGGGCTGGCAGCGCGGTCCGGGCGCTGGAATTTGGAGGCGGCGTTCCCTTCTCTTCCACGTCAGCCTCCTGCGCTGTGTTGGGAGCGAGTAGCGTGTTTCCAGTCTGCCTCAAGTCACGTTTGTGCTACAGGTACAGGCACTGCAGCACTGGCATCAACTCAGATATTTATGTGTGTGTTTGATGTGAAGTGGGGAGATTTTTTTTGCTTTAGCTGAGTTGCACTTAGGGAAGTAGGCAGTGATGAAACAGTGGCCCAAATGATTTTGAATTGTTTATAATAATTAATGCATATCAAAGGCAGCACTCATAGCTTATGAAGAATACGTTTCTTGTCTGTGTTTGGGTTTTTTGAGGTTTTTTCTCAATGTCACATATGATGCTGAGAAGTAGAATGACCTGAATTTTTACCATCCGATATGAGATACTACAAAGCTTCTGCTGATGGCTCTGGCTGTTGGCAGTGAGAGAGCTCATCTCACGCGTTAGCGGTAAAGAAGGTTAGTGGGACACCGGAAAGCTGATTTCTCACCCAGCTGCGTTCCCAGTGAGATACTTGGCTCTTGCAGTCATTTCAGTAGATGGTGTTAGTGTGTTTCCCGGTATATCACGCAAAAAAGGATCCTGAAATCGGTCCACGTAGTTACTGAAGCAAGAAATACCTCCACATTTGGTTTTTCCTCCAGTGGGTCATCTCTGAGTTACAGGTTTGGCAGTCCATGACTGCGAATTTTTTGTACCCTTGTTTGTTGCTACTGTTGCACACAAAGAATGCTCCTGTTTTCTGAGATAGGACCTCAGCATGCATTTGAAGTTGCAATTTCCGAAAGACAAAAGAGGTCTTCTAAGTGCAGTTTGAAACGTGATGTGTGTTGATTGATTTTTAACTCCCCAGGAAGACCTGGACTTTTATGAAAAGCAGGTTGGCACCATTCAGCAGATTCTTATGAAGCTCCAGGTCAATGGGTTTGAAAGATGGATGTGTTGAATTAAATGATGTTGGGATTATTGATTTGAGGATTAAACAGAAAAGGTGTTATTTTAATGCTTATATGACTTTGTTTGGCAAACGTGATTTTTTTTTTTCTCTGTTTGTTTCCCACAGAAGCGTTCCAGAGGTCAAGTGCTATTCGACAAGGTGTGTGAGCATCTGAACCTTTTGGAAAAAGACTACTTTGGGCTAACATACAGAGACACAGAAAACCAAAAGGTAATCCGCAGAACTGCAACTGACTGTTGGTATGTGGACATCAGAGGTCGCCGAGACGCCCTCCATACAGTTTCGAACAGTCCAGAAGTTGTTTTTCTCTTCCTTGCCAAGTTCCATAGATGAGCTGCTGTGTTTTATAATTCTGTACCTCTGGAGAACATCCCCTGTGTTTCCTCAGTTTCCCTCCATGTTGGCTGTTTATGACATGAAATAAGTTAATCATATAGCTGCTTCTCTTTCTAGTACAATTTATTTCATTACTGCTGTAGATGAAAGATTTACATTCATAGACACACTACTAAACATATAATACTAAAATATAGTTTATGTAGTAGTATGGTTGGGATACAGATAGGCTGTACATACAGGGTTGATTGACTGCTCCTGCTAGCTGCAAAGATAAAGTAAGGCTTTAAGTCTTGACTTGCTTTATATTAGTGTTAGTGTTGATTTGGTTAAAGGCATAAGTCTTCAGAAGCAGTTGGCAGCAATAGTGAATCGCGTTCTGCTTATCTGCTTCTCAACTTCAGTATTAAATAAGCTGCATATTAACAGCATCCAGATGATGTACTCTTCAGGTGGTATACGTATACAGATTATTGTTGACCTGTTATGATGAAAGAGGGAGTGTCAAAGGATAATTTAAAATAATGCTGGGTGGTTTTTGGCTTTTTAAGATAAATATTTTTAAAGAAACCAGTAACAAAACTTCTTTAGCAATATGTGCCATAGCCCAGCAGACCTCATCGGGTGAAGGTATTTTGTGCTTTGCATGCCCTGAAAGGTCTTCCCTGATGAAGCTGGAGCTATTACTGTTGGTTTAGCTGTCTTGTGAGAACAACAGTTTTATTTTCTAGGCTTCCCTTAGTTGCAGTTGTATGTGATACCAAAGAAATCAGTCTTTTAGTGTCTCTTTTTTCCTTTCTTTACAGACTTCTAAATGTGAAGACTTTTTTTCTGATTCAGAAAATCACTTAAGCAGACACTTGGTCCATGCCAGTGCAAGACAGCGCTTTAGCATATGCTTAGTTTTGAGTTGTGGAAAAAGTTGGGCAGATGCTTAAGTGCATTTCCAGATAGGTGTGCTTTCCTGTACTGGAAAGAGAAGAATTTATTCATTATTAACAGGTGGTTTAGAGGCACTAAACGTGTAGATCGACAGCTATTTTACAGAGCTGAACAGCTAAATGAATACCGCCTGCCACCACGTTGCTTGATCGATAGCATGCATATTTTTCGTGTCAAAGCACTTAGCAATTCACCTCCATCCTCTGCCAGTTAACTTCCAGCCATATAACTTCCAGCCGGACAAGATATGTGCCCACATCACATGTCATCTTTGAAAACAGAAATTCTGATGCATCTTTTCATTTCTTGGTGCATGGTGTGCTTTCCTGCTCAGCAATAGCTGGAGCTCTTCAGGCTCATGTTTTGCACCGCAGACCAAGTTTGGACAGCTGCAAACTGGTTGTTTTTGTTGGGGGGGGATTGTTGTGTGCTGCTTGTTTGATATTTCTTTAGTATTTTTTTTTTTTCTCTGATGCATTTGTTTATCTTCTTTGGAGAAAGCAGAACTTTCCTTGGGGAAACGAACTTTATGTTCCGGGCTGCGTGACGCATTTTAAATACTAATTTGATTCTGTTAGGGGACGAGGCAGAAGTGCAGGGCCTTTACCTCCCAGTGCCCGAGAGGCAGATACAGAGCCAGCAGCTTTATGAATTGTAAGCTCTGGCTGCAGCGGCGACGCTTGGAGACCCCACGCAGCTGCTCACCCCCTCCAGAGGAATTTCGTCTGCTTCTGGGCATCCGTGGAGTAGTAACACATCGCTGTGATAATTGCCCACCTTCTCGGCAGGGGTTTTGTCCTGCGTAGTCACGGGACTCTGCACGACGTGAGTGGGGACAGCCCCGGTGCTGCGGTTCTGCCTCTGGTTTCGCCCTGCGGAGCCCCTCGTACCCACGCTGGTTTGCAAACGGGGCAGTGCCCTGCACTGCTCTTGCTTATCCTATAGCAAGACTGTTCAGCACTTCCAGGATTAGATGAAAAAACAACCAACTGAAGGAAAAAAAAAGAAAACAAACACCATCTTAACAAGCTTGTAGAAATTTAATTTTCCCAGAAGATACTCTTTCAAAAGCTTTCTGTGAATTTGTTCTACTGATTTCTATTTTTACATTTTTTATTTCAAACTGTTCAGCCTCTCAGTGTCTGGGAAGGTTAATTAAAAACCTGCTTCTACCCAGGGCTGCATCTTGAAAGTTAGCGCTATCCCTGCCCACTGCTGCTCCAAGGAGAAAGGGGTGGCAGACCTGCGCGTGTTCTAGCTTTGACTCATAGTGCTGTTTTAAAAATAATGTTTATTGTGTTTTCTAATACAAATTGAAAAAGAAAACATTTTCTTTGCAGAATTGGTTGGACCCTGCCAAGGAAATCAAGAAGCAGATCCGAAGTAAGTTTGTTACTGTTTGTGTGTTTTATTTCAGGGGGTCTGGAAAGCTTTCGTTCTGGTGTCAGAATCTACACAGAAAAGTGTCTCCCTCCAGACTGCTGTCAGTGGCATCAGCTCTGGGCTCAAAGGGTCCGTGCTGCTGGGTGGCCCCGGCCCCAGGGGCTCAGCAGCCCCAGCCCCTCGTCCTGGCCCACAGGGTGGGGGGACAGGCGGGATGGGGCCATGGCCCCCTTCTCGACACCTGCCCCCGGGAGAGCGCGACAAAACGTATTCCACAGCCACCCTTCATGTCCCGTCCCGAGTCTCTGTCACGGGAATTTCCTGTATCTTTTAAGTATTTTACCCCATAATGAGCACACGTGGTTGCTGAGGCTCGTAGCACATGAACTTGCATTGCTTGAAAACTACTTGACATTTGCAGAGATGCAGAAACCTGAAGTTTGACATTAAGCAGCGTAACCTTAGAGACTGGGCCACGTATATAAATTATTTTTTGACGTTACTGATTTTTATATCCTATCCAGGAACGTGGCTCGTGCCTCACACCGAAATACTTCAGTGATGCAAAGATAGCGCTCTAAAACATCTTTCCTTCCTGCATTTCAAAAGCTTGAACTTTGCTCCTAAAATGACCATTCAATTCACAGAGAACCAGTCAATTTTCTGCTTCACATGAATGTTTTAAAAAGCTCAGTTGTTAAATTTAGCCCTCTGCTACATTAGAAATTCAAAAACCTCGTGAAGGAAAAACGTGTCAAGGCTGCCAGGCTCAAAATTTGACCTGCCTTTTTTTCCCCTTCACCACTTTTTAAAATTGATGGAATGCTTGTATATGTGACTTTTTTTGGCAGGACAATCTCAGCAGTTTTTTTCTTTGCACATTTTGTAAATAGTCTCTTCTAGCAGTTGTGCTTTCACAAGCAAATTCATCTGGTAGTTCGCATTTGCCAGGTCAGGCCTGGCAGATGGATCACTTCCCTCTCCAAGATTCAAAGGGTTAATTTACACTGGCTGAAAAACTTCCTTACTTGCTATGAGCAACCGCACCTTTTCCACCAGTAGTATTTTCATTAAGTGATCTACAATATAAAGTAATGAAAATCTGCCTTTTTTAACTCTCTTGAGATGATGGATCTGGAGAGGAAGGTGCTGTAGACCTCCATGAGTTGGGTTAAACTGATGGTCAATGCAAGTAAAGCAGCTCAGCTCCAACCACTGATTTGAATTGTGTTTAATACGTGCCCAGGCCATGAGAAAGACAATGAAAGGTTGTGACAGTGAGAGATGAACGGGTGCAGAAGAGCCTGGTCCTGGACTTGACACGGGGGACAGCTGTATTTGCAGAAGATGAAAGCAGTAATTTGCTTGCTCTGTAAAATTCGCCGTAGAAGTTTGGAACAGGACAGGGTGGAAAAGCAAGGATTTTATATGTAACACTTTCCATGAATGATTAAAAAAAATTTATATATATATAAAATCCTGGTAAATGCTGGTTGAGTTGTGCAAAAGTCAGATATCCATGATTCCACTGCAGACCATAGGGATTTCATCCCCATGGTTGAGAAATGAGGCTGTTGCTGTGTGTGCAGCCCCTGGTTCACATTATATATATACATATATAACTAACCCCATTAGTTATAACCTGCTAACTTGCACGGTGATATTTTATTTAAATCTCTGTAAGAGAGAGGAGAAGGCCTCTTACTCTGGTATCTTACCTCTTGGGAGCATGACTGGTTATCTGATAGGTTTAATTTACACTGTGTGTGCAGAGGCACAGATTTTCAGCCCATGGCCCCTTCCCTCCATCGTGGGTCCAGGCATCGCTCACGGGCTGCGCTCCCTGCTTGGTGGGACCATGCGCCATCCGTGTGGCTGACCACGTCTTCCTTCCCCTGGCCTTTATGGCACAAGAGAGTGGAAAAGTTCCTAAAATAAAGGAGTCCAAAAGTGTCACCAGGAGCCAAAAGTCCCACTGGTAAATGTCAAAGTCTTCTCACGCATTGAGCCTGTTTTCTCGGGTGCCTGGATGACCAAAGTGGATGAGGCTTTGCATAAGATGAAGTTTCCTTGTTGTCCCTGAATAAATACTCCCAAACACCCAATGAGGACAACCATACAGTATTTCCAGGCAAGTGGACATTCACTCTATCCAGCGTATAAGCTTTCTTACTAGAGAGGGTATCAGATACACCTTCAAATTCCATACCTTTTAGGAGGTACCTATGCAGAAGGTGCCCCTGCACTGAAGATCACGAGAAAGCCCTGCCTTGTAGGGTTTATAAGGAAGAGTCCTGTTCTTCACAGTGTTCACGAGCACTTTGTCATTGCATAGTCGATGTGGACTTTTCAAGAGAGATTTATTTATTTATAGTTAGATTTGTAATTTGGCATCAATGCGTTTCAGAAAACAGAAGTGTCATTGCTTTGTGCTCTTGACTACAGAAATAGTGTGATCTATGTGGTAGAAACACTTAGAGGAGCTATGTCCCACAGTAGAGGTGTCGGTGAAAAGTCCTGTTACTGAAAAACCACCCTGTCTTGTAAAAACACTGTGGTTTGGGGTTTTGTTGCTGCTTTTTATTTGCATTCAAGATATGCACTAGTATAACCTGTCCCATTTTTCAGAATAGCTTTTATATTTACATGCTGTGTTCAACTCCGGGTTTTTTACTCTTGGTATTCTTTCTTTACAACATTTAAAGCCAATGCTCCAACAAAAATTTCACAATCTGTGGTGACGCAAACCAGGATCCATCCCATGGGTCGCCTAAACTTACTGAAATAACTAATTGAGAATTCCCCGGTGTCGTGTTCTGGGGGATGGTGCTTTTCACTCATGCTCTCTGCGTTTGTCCTTGCAGTTTTGTCTGCACAAGAATTTATGTCTGCTCGAGACAGGAGCTATGTGCTGAGGCAGCGCTCCGTGAGGATGCTGTGAGCTGGTTTGGGCAGCCAGACCTCGGCCCATCACGCTGCTCCAGACCCCATTCGTACGCTGGCTCGCGGTGTTGCCAGTGCCTCTGTGTTTTGGGTTATTGGTTTTTAAAGCTTGTATAGGCTGGGTTTTCAGATGGTTAATTCCAGTAAACATTGTTTTTGGACTGAGGGGTTTTTTAGAGTTAGTAATAAATTACTGCTCCCTTAGGGTCCTCGCTTCAGTGCAAATCTCACTAAGTAAGAGAAGAGCTGTAAAATCTGATCTAATGCTGTAATTGTGAGAAGCAAAAGTAGTATCTTCAGAACAGTGTATGGGGACAAGATACTATATCGTGTTCTTATGAATTGCTTGGCTGGGGTATTTCCAAGTCTGCTGGTAATGGAACAGCAGGAGCGTCTCCGTTTGCACGTACGGTGTACTTTCAGTCAACTTGTGTTCTTTTCCAGGTGGTGCTTGGCAGTTTGCATTTAACGTGAAATTCTACCCTCCAGACCCTGCCCAGCTATCTGAAGATATTACCAGGTGTTTAAAACGTCAAATACCTTCCTAGAAGGGGCTTAAAATCTTTTCATAGTAGCGCCTGCACTCAGTTATCCAAGAAAAGGAAAGTTTTGTATTCCCGCTGGCTTCCTTTCTCTTATGAGCTTATGGAAAATATGCAGTGCTTTGACAGAAAAGACACCGTGAACAGTGTCTGTCCTCTGAGCTAAGAAGACTATTTCTATTCTGTGATTTAACCCTAAACCCAAGTTTTTCCAATATACGTATTCCTGAGAGTTGATTTTAATTTTCACAAAGATGCCTGATGCCCAGTTTTGCCGGTGGTAACAAGTTGTTATTGTCAGTAAAATCGTAACTATGGAAGGACAGAAGTGGGATGGGAATAAGCCTGGATGTAAGTTTTGTATGCCATTTGACTAGGTAAGCAGTCGATGTGCAGGGTACGGGGAATATTGTGGTAACAAATGCCTGCTCCCTGCTATCCAAGTCAGTCAGCTGTGCATTCTGCACCTCTGCTATCTGGTTTTGTGTACAGATCGCAAGCACAGCCTGAAAAAAAACCCTCCCCTGCTTTCCTCCTTGGTATAAGGCAGGAAAACTTTGGAGCCGTGACAAGTTTTAGGCCATCGACAAGCCATTCCCTGGCCTGGTCTGACATTTTGCAACCTGTGGATGTTTTTAACCTTCCTTGCTTAGTGGATTGCTTGTTGCTTTTAAAGTAGCAGGGAGCCTTTGGCTTAGATCAGACATCCCCTGTGCTAGGCACTGTGCAGAGAGACATGTGCCAAGAGTTCACGCTTCGAGAGGTCTGCCAAAATAAAGGATTGGTTTTTTCCTCTTGTCACTCTCAGATCTCCCCTGGGAAGATGTCTTTACCACAGAGCCAATGCTCTTCACTTTTTTCCAGATTTCTTCTATCTGGTGATGCCTTGCACTGCTTATGAGTGTGTTTTAACAGCATTTACTGTTTCAGTGTGTTTTTGAGAAAGCTCAACAGTTTACTAAAGAGACAGCTTAAGTTTTTTGAACAGCTCGGAGCTCAGCCACCCATGAGTGAACAGTATCTGGGTTTTTTTCTTCTTAAAGAAAAGAATTATCAGTTAACTATATATATCTTAGTGATTTATGATAGAAACCTGGTATGTTTAGTGGGTAATTCTTCATCTAGGTCACTAAACAAAGTAATAACCTATTTTAGTAACAAATCTCCGTGCTGCTTTATGAAGATAAATTAGGCATTGCTACCCATAAGTTAGGCAAGGGGTGTTTTTTTAAAAATTATTAATATCCTTGTTAACTGCTGAAAACCCTTGGGCTTGGGAGTTGTCTGCAAATTAGTCGAGGAGCTGAGGTCTCTTGGCGGTCCTTGGGCAGGGCTCCGTTGGGGGCAGCGGTGGAGGAGCGCTGTCTGAGCTGCCTTGGTGCTCCGTTGCAGGTACTACCTCTGCTTGCAGCTGAGGGATGACATTGTGTCAGGCCGACTGCCCTGCTCGTTCGTCACCCTGGCCCTGCTGGGCTCCTACACCGTGCAGTCGGAGCTCGGCGACTACGACCCCGACGAGTACGGCAGCGACTATGTCAGCGAGTTTCGCTTCGCACCGAATCACACTAAGGAGCTGGAGGACAAAGTGATCGAGCTGCACAAGAGCCACCGGTAGGCAGAGGGCACCGGCATGGGCTGTAGCCTGCTGTCAGGTGCCCTCTTGGTGCATGGGGAAGTGTTAGAATCTGCTGTCGTATACTGAATATTTTTCAGATGAGACTCCTCTCCATGTCTTTGGTCGGAGAAGAGCTTTGCGGCGTGAAAGGTAGCAGGGTCTGCACCAGAGCTTTGCTCTGGCAGGTACCCAGCTACCGAAGAGGCTCAGCTGTAGTTCTGACAGGCTGAAAATGTTTTCCAGCCGCTGGATTTTATTTCAGATTCTGTCTCCTTAACAGTGATGCTAGAATTGGTTTCTTTTCCTCAGGGGAATGACGCCTGCAGAGGCTGAGATGCATTTCCTGGAGAATGCCAAAAAACTGTCAATGTATGGAGTAGATCTCCATCATGCCAAGGTATGTTCTCTGGTTCTTTCACCAGTCGTCTTTCTCCTGTGGCACAGGCTTTGAAACTGCATGGACTCCCTGATTTATTCTTTCTTGTTTTGAAGCAGGCATGTTGATGGAACAGCCAAATCCTTTGGGGTAATATTGAATGGGTGGAGTAATGAGGAAGGATATTAGAAGCTGTTCAGAGAGTGATCAGTTCAGCTACGTTTTCCAGTCTAATAAGGCCCACTATGGTATCTTAACTAGATAAGCAGATCATTGCTAACACTGCAGAGAACTTCAAAGCAATTATTTAGCCGTGCTGGAAACCTAATCGGATTGATAGTGATGGGGAGACCCCTTCTGAAGTGTGGTCGTTGCAGTCGACTGGAAGGGCAGTAATTCTGCTGAAAACATTCTCCCATGTTGAAGTAGTTTCTCTAATCATCAGCAGGCTAAGTTATGAATAAAATATGGTCATTCTTATTGTGGCTTGGGAGAGCCACCTACCAGCCTTGTGCTGGTTGCCTGGTTTTTGCTGGGGTTTTTTTCCAAATAAATAATTACTATTTTTTTTCTTAACTCTTCAAAATGAGGCTAATGGATTTTAACATCCTTGAGGTTAGGAAACATCCTTGGCAAATGAGCGCTGAACAAAGAATCCAGAGCTGTGGAGAGCGCTGCATTTTCTGTAAAGGTCAAATTATCATGAGCCTGTTCTTATGCTGCACAGATCCTTTGAAGAACCAAGATAAATTTCCAGCTCGGATCTTGAAAGGGCCAGCGACCATGTCCCTGGGGCATTTCATAGGAGCTGTGCGTGTGTGTTACAGAATTCAAGGCTATCTTTTGTGTTCTGTTAATTGCCTTCACTGAAAATGAAGAATCTGGATGTGGCTCAATGGGCAGCATTCTACCAGGAGGCATGCTGCTGCCTTCCCTGTGTCTTGCAGATAGGCACAAAATCTTCAGGCACTTTTGGAGCAGAGATAGAAACAGGTTGGCAAAAGTAACTCAGTAGATTTTTTTTCGACATCCTTTGTCCAGCACAAAGAAATCCTCAAAACAGCAACAGTGTTCTAAATACGTTACAGGCTGCATTACTGAAAATTTAACACAGCATAGCATTAAGGCCTGAGTATTTTTTTGAGAATGTTGGAGAAAGGCTGTGAAATTTAAGATGGGATATCCTGAGATAACCATTTTCTTTTTTTTCTAAAAAATGTTAGTATCCAATTTTACTGTTCTGTTTTTCACATGGAAGGGCTCAGAGGAAGAGAAGTTGATAGGCAAGCCAATCTCTCTCTGAAGTGATGTTCTTAATTTTAAAAGCTGCTAACTGGATCGGGTCTGCCTGTGGGTTAAGAAACCCAACAGTAATCTTGGAAACTGAGCTAAGGTGGGAAAAGTAGACTCTGCGTGAGAACTAATGTTTAGCTTTAATTAGGTCTGCCAGTGAGATCTGATGGTATCAGGCTAGAGGACAAGTATCTCTGTGGATGCCTTTCTGAAGTCACGCTGTGGCAGATGTCTCTATGTAAATGTCAATTCATTAAGGCTGTGCCAGTATCTTAGGTATTCAACAGATGCTGGATTCACCAGCTGCTGTTAAAACTAGTTCTCAATTATCCAACACAAGGCTGCGATAAAAAATGTGTTCAAATAGACAGATTTGTCCTCTGGGCTGTCACCGCTCTGATAAAGCCCCCCATTCGTATGCAGAGCTGCAGGGATGTGCAGCTCAGCATCTCGTGCCTCGGACATTACAGCTAACAGTTTTCTGTTCCGTGCAACCACATCGCTCCTGAAAAAAAGCCAAATTCTTTTATTTGGGTTTCATTTTACGCCAATAGATGTGCTTCATATTGAAAAGCAGTCCCTGACACTGACAAGTAACAGAAGCTGTGAACGGACTGACATCTACTGCAGAGGTGGGGATGGGGGAAGAAGGCATTTCTGAACAAGTTTTTGACAAAGTATGTCAAAAGAAGGAGCCCCTTGCACCTCCAGCTATGTGCCATACGTGAGCGTGCGTGCATTTCAGGTGTTTGCCAGGCAGTGGGATTACTGGCAATGAGACTTTCTTTTTTTGAATGTGTTCGCTGTATTTAGACATTACACTTTGCTTAGCAAACAGTGGAATTAAAGTCCACTGAAAAAAATTTACTTTGTCTCTTCTGTAGTACCTGAAAGTGATACCACATGAGAGCTTTATTTAGAAAAAAATCTACCTTTAGGGCTGATACCATCATTGTTGGAGCATACGTCCTCTGTTGGTGTGCTCCCTAACACTGAAGTGACTTTGTGTCACTAATTCTGTGTTGCGTGTCTGATTTTAAAACCATTTTTTTGTATTTCAAGCTGTGTCGTAGCCTCTTTGTCATGACTGACCATACATGCCTTTGTTTTCATCTTAAAATGTGATCATGTTTTCACTGTGTGCCTGAAAGGCAGCTTGTTGGGAAAAACAGAGGAAAACGATTAATTCGTTTCCTGAGTATCATAGGGTGACATCCTCATAGCTGCTGTTGTCAGACTTTCAAAACTTGAAGTTATATTAAATAATTACCGAAGAACTCTGTGCTTTTAGGTGGATCTTTCTTTTCTCTGGCAGTATTACTGCTCAACTAAATGCAAAAATGAAAATTATACAGTCTGCTGGTGACTGCAAACAGTGAAGACTAGTTTTAGACTGTTTGAAGGCTTCTTAAAAGGAAAGAGAAGCATATACTTAGTGAAAGAATGTGAATTTATGTGTATATCCTGATAAGATTGTGGCCATATCTTTTATAGTGCTAACGTGTCTGACCTACAGCTTCCCTGTCAAAAACGGGTTATAGCACAGGCACAGTCGCACACTTCTGAAAGAATCTTTCTGGTCCAAATGCCCAACTTCCTGCCCACTGGTCATTTCAAAGAGAAAATACTGAGCACAGGCACAACAGCGTTAAAGAAAATAGCAAACCAGCTAAAGCCGAGATGAGCAAACTAGAGAATAAAAATCTATCTAAGGATTCACCAGGCTTAGTCATGGAGATGAGTGACTATGGGAGAAGTAAGTTTGTATGCTGTCCTACTTACTTTCAATCTGGTGTTTATGCTAATAACATTTTTCAAGTATGCTAAGAAAGTTTTGGTATAGGGTTAATATCATTCTTTTAATAAGACCTAAAATTCCCCCCACTCCTTTTGGAGTCTTTCTGAAATACAAGGAAACATTCGCAACGCTCAGTTTCTCTCACCCTGCCCAACCTTGCTATTACTTGCATGAATGCAGTCAATGAGTAGGGTAGCTCTCGGAAATCAGGTCACTACAGCTGGTGCATTAAAAAGACACAGCTCGGATAGAAACTCAGTGTACAAGAACCTGTGGTACTGTAGGATGTAAGGAGAGAAATACTCAACAAAGTGCACTGCTTGCTTTTCCAGGATTCTGAAGGAGTGGAAATCATGCTAGGAGTTTGTGCAAGTGGTCTCTTAATATATCGAGACAGACTCAGAATAAATAGATTTGCCTGGCCAAAGGTTCTGAAAATTTCCTACAAGAGGAACAACTTCTACATCAAAATCCGACCAGGGGAGGTAAGGGCATCCTGACACTCTTTAGTGAATGAACCTTTTCAAAAAACCCTTGTTCTCACTGTTTTGTTGATTTCTCTTGTCTTACAAGGCTTTAACATTCCTCTCCATTTATATTTTTAAATTTCTGCTGTTTTTCTTAGGAAAGATTAGTTAAATACTTTACTTAAAATACAGGCAAAATTTTTGTTGTTTTTCTTTTTACATCTGTGAACTAACGTAAAGAATAAATACGGCCATCCGCATGTGAAAAGCTCATCCATATTATGAATACTTTGGGAATTTAGGTAACATACTGCTTACTCATGGAGTGCTTGTCATCCACCGTCGTGTTCGATATGAAATTAGTGTCTATACACCTCACCCACTAAGAGATGTAGCCAGGCCACACCAAATTTTATAAGTGTGTCGGGCTGGTACGTTTGGAGTCAGAGCAGAAACCTGGAGTCTGATGAAGCGTTTTTGGGAGCTCTGCCACGAGAGCTGGTACCGAGGTGTGGAGTCTGCGCCATGAGTGCCCTCTCGTGGCTCAGCCTGATTCCTCCTGGCCCATACCTGCCTCCTGGGTTGGGTGTGAGCTGACCCAGAAATGTGGTGATAAACGTGGGGAATAACCCAGGAGGAGTTCAGGAGCATCGGAGGCAAAGGAGTGTCTCCGTTCTAAGTGCTGGTATGATGAGCGGCCTGTGATAGAGTCAATACTCACATCCATTTCAGAGGGTGGAGCTGTGTAGCAGGACAGAAGTCACCTGGGTGAGGACTGGCATTTCTCCCTTCATGCAGCATGGCAGTTGGGAGTCCCGAGCCAGTGTCTCCAGTACTGACTTCATAACTGACTGGGAAATCTGCTGGGGGCCTGCCACCGGCCCCAGGTCCGGAGTGTTGTTTAGAGTCCTAAACCAAAATCCGCAAACCTACATATCCCGCTCCTCGACAGACACGGTTTTAGTAACCAACTTCCCAGTCTTGAGTTTGATTTAAAAAAAAAAAAAACCACCAACCAAACAAAAACACCCCAGAGTAGCCACTGATGTTGCCAATGCCTGCACTCAAGCTCTCCACCACTGAAGTCCTACTGAGCTCTGCAGGTCTTGGTATGTAGCATCCTGTGGCCAGGTCATGACTCCTTCTACGAAGTAATGAATGCAGTCTCTTTCCAAATCACATTTGAAGATAATGTGATTCACCATCCCACGTGTCACCTAGATCATCTCTATTGTTGTGCTGTTTCCTGCCCTGTTTCTCTCTCTCAGCTCCCCGTAGGGATCCAGGCTTCCTTACAAGTGCCCTTCTGCCTACCTTTCCCTGGTCACAGCAACACGGTTTCACCTACTCAGCTATCTGCATGTAGCCATCAACATGTTACAGCGGTTGTAGCTCGTGCAGCTTTTGTGTCTGGAATACTCGTAGCATCCCCAGCCGACTCTTTCAATTACCTGTCTTTTCCTCATCCTCCCTGGGAGATGAATTACCTAAAAACACTGTGATTTACTAACTCTCGTTCTTTCACTGTATATGTCCTTAATCTAAGGCTGTGTGAGACCAGATCAGTTCCTGGACGCTATTGCTTCCCTCCAGGCTGTTACCAGGCTTCCCATTGTTGTTTAAACTGGTGAAGTTGAAACAGCAGTGTTAAAACACTTAAACGATGGTTTTTTGAAAAGCCTCGGAAGTCTTAACCAATCTCTTTGCTACTATAGGGCAGAAAACATCACTATCACCATCAAAAACCTCTTGATCTTATCTGGGTTTCCCCCCAAAAAACAGTCCTCAAAGGTTGCCTTTGATTATCACTCACAGCTTCCTTTCCCGACGGTAGTCTGTAGAATATGTGTTTATGCGGTTATATACAGGAGCATATGCGTTCACTCTTGCAGTGAGGTGATGTAGAGGGAGGAAATGAAGATGAACCTGTGTACACTGTCTAAAATTAGATGCACAGAACCAAGTACATTCTTTTTCTTTTTTCCTACCTAGTTTGAGCAGTTTGAAAGCACTATTGGGTTTAAGTTGCCGAATCATCGTGCTGCAAAGCGCTTATGGAAAGTGTGTGTTGAGCACCATACATTTTTCAGGTATGTGGATTTCTTTTCCTAAAGGTGTGCTATAAAACACAACAGAAAAGACCAATTCTGTCAGCAGAGACAAAACCCTGCAAATCAAATTGTCTTTTTGATGACGAGCTATCTCTGAGCAGACAATGGAACGTTATTGCTTCTTCAGAATTTGAAATGTTTCACCCAAATTATTCATACTATTTCAGATGGACACTGAATGTTTGAAATCACCATATGGTTCCAGTTAATTGTTTTGCTTTATCTGTGCTATCATATGATCAGCTGCTGTAATTAAAGAGGCGAAGGACTCTGCTGCACTTCTGCACATACACTTGTAGAGGGAGAGCAACTTCTGTGGAAAGTTACTGGGGGATGTGGATAAGCATTAAAAAAAAAAAATGAGATTTTTATTTAATGAGATAGGAAAATACAGAGAGTAGTTGGTGGTGTATTTCTTGGTCACGCAGAATACCTAGTCCATAGCTGTAATCCTTGTATTCCAGAGGATTTTTGGAGCTATGTTTTTGACATCAAAGAAGACCTGAGAAAAGTTCGGGACAGTGGAACAAATGCAGTAATTACTTTGTGCTGAGATCATCAGCAGGGAGATACTTAACAATGGGAACCCAGAAGGGTGAGATTTTTCGGTGGCGTGAAAGGGCGTCCAGCACTTGAAGAACCCCTCTCAGGATGTTTGGGAGGACTGAAGAATTTCTCTCCTTTCTGAAAACTATTGGTTCAGGCTGTCTGTATGTTCATAGGAAATGCAGTCTTAGTAGCAAAAGATCTGAAAAGGAATTGAGTGTATATGTTTTGGGTGTTTTCTGATTTTTAATGGACAATCAATATCTAAAGCATAAACTCCATAGCAGGAGAACAGCTTCTTCAGCAAACTCCCATGGCCAAAGTACAGAGGGTGAGAAGGCTCTAAGCTGAAAAACAGACGTCTGTGTCCCTGTGAATGAACGCTGCCCTGCATTCACTGGAGATCCCTCCTGGCCCTGTCCTCAGCATAGCAGCACTGTCACAAATTTCAAGTAGAAGAGATAGATCTGTACTTCATCCCAGATCAGAGTCTTTGATACACCTTATTTTTAGTTTTGGTGATCAGAAAATAATAAATCTGTTTTTCAGGCAGGCAGGGACTGAGTGATTCTTGCCCGTTAGGAAGAGCTTGTCTCTTCAAATGCATTAACTAAGTGGCTTGATCGTACTGTACGGTGGATATCCTTTGCTTGCCTTGTAGCTGCAAACCCATGAGGCACAGGTTATAATGGAGAGTGATGCCCAACAGATGTCTTCTCTCCTCTGCAGAAATAGTGGACTGGTTTTTGGAGGAGGCGGAGTAACAGATGCGCTGTTTGGTGTGTTTTAGGCTCCTGCTGCCAGAAGCACCTCCAAAGAAGTTCCTCACGCTGGGCTCGAAGTTTCGCTACAGCGGCCGGACGCAGGCCCAGACAAGAAGAGCCAGCGCCCTCATAGACCGTCCCGCACCTTACTTTGAGCGATCTTCTAGTAAACGTTACACTATGTCTCGCAGCTTAGATGGGGGTAAGGTCCTCTTAATTGACTTTGTCAAAAGTTGTCGTCACGGTGGTCACTGCTGTAGGTGAGGTATAAACCTCTCGTCATCTGATCTCCTTGAGCTTCGGTGGAGTGGAGGCTGTGAGTACCTGCACGTTCACTGCAGGGCTAGGGGAGGATGCAGAGAAATACTTTGCGAAATGGACTGCTGCGGTCCTTACAAAGCGTTTGCCTGGGGGAGGTCCTTGGGAGCCCGCTCTTCACGGAGCCTCTCTCCTTGGCCTCCCACCTGCAAAGCACTGCCCTGCTTTGGGGAGGGATGGGGTGCCTGGACCTGCCTGCCCGAGCGAGTCAGGCTTCAACGCTTATTCAGGGTTTGGATGAGTCACTGGGTTTTGGTTTAACTTGGCTTTTTTTCCTATGTAGCTTTTTCATTTAATTGTAAGTTACAATTCATAAATGAATTATTTCCCTTGATTGACTAACGCTTGCTTCCGATTACCATGTGTCCTAGTTGGCTGAGCACCAGCAGGCTGCTTCTGTCTTATTACTTGTGAAGGTGTGAGATGGAGAGTAACATACACATAGTATGTCCTTCCTCCTCCTCTCCTTCTCCGTGGTTCACAGAGGTCCTGGTTCTGGTGCTGTCTTAGGTTAAACCAGCGCGTTACTCAGATCTCAGCTACTTCATCAGCTGTTACTGTTGTCAGCTATTGAGTAAAAAAGAGGTTGTAGTTTGTTTTTTGTGGAAAAAAAGACTGAGACTAAATTCAGAATTGTTACGGTTTAAAAAAAAAAACTTTTTTTTAAGTTTCTCCCCCTAAAGATGCTGCATGTCATTAATTATTTTGGAATCTTCTAATTCTGGTGTGCGTCTTGCTCGTTACCAAGCAACTGGTGACCTGATTGCTGTGCATGTGTCTCAAAGCAGAAATTATCCTTCTGGGTTATTTTGTTTGTAACATCTAAATAAGATGTCTCCCTCCACTCCGTTTGCTTTCTCGTGCCTTCTAAGCTCATTCCCCAGAGACACAGCATCTGAAACGCTTTTCCTCAGCTTTTATTGGGCTCGACAAGGTTTTTATGAAGTTGATTTGCGTAAGTGCAAATGGAGAAAAGAGGTTTTTTTAATCAAAGCTTATGATTACTTTACTAACATAGTTACTAGAACGCAGACGTGGCTGTAACATTCTGCATCGCGATTACGCTGTGATCCCAGCACTGACATTTGTCACGGATGCAAATAACTTTATAAATTCGCATAGTCCTCTTGACTTAGAAATTAGTCAAGAAGAGGGTCTGGGTATATATTAATGTTTTTATTACATTCTATCTGTAAGTCTACTATTTATCTCAAAATCCTTAATATATGTTTAAGTTTGCTGAATTATCGAACATTTACGTCCTAACATATTCTAGTTTGGTCTACTGGATTGAATGCCATCACTTCCCAGAATTTTTTAGGATAATGAGCTCGCTTAACTGGCAGGCTTTAATACTCAATAACACAAAGATCCCGTTTCTTGACTCTCAGATGTTATGCCTGTGTTACATCAATATTGTCATTTCCTGCAGTGCAGCATGTTACTTACCGTGCATTTGACCTGCGTTCGCTGTATTCTGACAGATTTAGAAAAAAATCTCTTCCACCCCCACGGCTGATGTCATAGCTTGTGTTTCCTGCCTGATAACTGTGAAAACGCATGGATTTTTTCCTGATGTTTTGCTACAGTAGCACTTCTGATGGCTTGCTAACATTTAACAACTGTGTAATGCGCACATTAGGTTCAGTAATGTGTGTATACACACCCACAATGTATGTTTATGCATATAAAAGCTACAAGCTTTATTTCAAGTAAACAGTTTATTTAAATGTGCGCACATGCTTCTGGTTTCCTGAAACATGACAGAGTTGTGTTTTCAGCAAGATCTCAAATGTTTTACTAACCCGGCTTTTTAATTTTACACAGCTTCTCAGCAAAAGCTGGTTCAGACTTTCCCTCTTTAAATATTTGCTTTTAGCATCAGTGAATGAAAACCATGAAATGTACATGAAGGATTCTGTGTCTGCTGCAGAGGTTGGTACTGGCCAGTACGCCACAACAAAGGGCATCTCTCAGACCAACTTGATAACCACTGTGACTCCAGAGAAAAAGGCTGAAGAAGAGAAAGATGATGAAGAGGGCAAAAAGAAAAGAGCAGAGGAAGTCACCCCGGTCTCGGCAGTACGCCATGACACCAAGGTAGAGTTCTGGGGTTTTTGTATTAAGCTGACCTGCCTGGAGAGCACTCCGAGAAACGCAGAACTGTTGGGGAGGGACGAGATACCTAGTTCCCTGAAAGGAAACTAGAATATACACAGTTGTATGTACGTGTATGTACATGTTATGAATCGGTATTTTTACAGTCCTTTTGCTTTTCGTGTGATGCTGTAAAAAGTCGGTTCCTGCCTCGGACTATTTTTTGAAAAGCAAATCTGTTTAACAGGCAGCACAGTGGTCTTTTACAGAGCATCCAGGAGCTCTTTAGGAAATACCCAGACGTAGCCTAGCAGTCTACATTTTGCTCCTTTGGTCGTCAGTTGTATTTTGACTTTAGTATGGGCATGGTGTTTTTTATTCTTTGACAAGGCAACAAAATAGGTCCGTGTTCTTGTACGTAGCTCTGTCCTTTAAACTGTTGTATTTTTCTCATTTACTTCTCATAACACTCGGTTTCCTTGCATGTATTTCAATGAGCATTTTTCTCTGTTAACTTTTGGCTATTAATATACTATTATAAGCTTCTTTTCTGGCTTACAAAAGCATTTGCTTCCTTTGTTTGAAGTTTTGCATTGAAGAAAACAGGTTTTTTTGATGATTCTCTGCTCAGTTATTAAATTTGATTCATCCCTCACCATCTCCAGTCCCACCACCACCACATATGCGTGCACACATGGCTGTGCATTATATCTACTGAGTTACTAAGAAGGGATAAATCAAACAGAGACAGAGAAGATACTGAATTTCAGTGATTGGCAGTGAAGAGAAATAAGGTAGAATCAGAAAAGATCAGGTGTAGAATGTCCTCTGTTTCTTTTACATTGAGGAGAAGAAAACAGAATATGAAATATTGACTATCTAGGGACCATTCTATAAGTGTATTATGGAATGCACTTGCTAAGCAAGTAAGATTTAGCGTCTTCGTTTCTGAGGAAAAGCCTTGATGTATACCGTTACACCCACAAAGCTGTCATGCAGGCAGACATTAGAATCTGAACTTCTAGCCTTATATAAGGCCACAATGAGCTACATAGCTAAAGGATCAAATTCTAAAAAGAGTTACCATTAAGGTACCAAAAATCAGAAACAAATCAAATTGCAGAAAATTGCAGATGAGAAGAGTTTTCTTTTGAAAGTATGGACTGTAACTGTAGCATTTAAAAAAAAACCTGTGTAAAATTTAAGTGGGGTCTTCTTTGGAACTCCATTTGTTTCTGCATGGAGAAACTTTGATGAAAATCAAATGCACAGAAAATATCCAATCTAATTCTGTTCCAAGTGTTTGTTAATTTGGGTCAATGGAGAGATCAGCTGCATTTTGAAGATCATCTTTTCCTTGTATATGGCTAGAAGTAGACAGACAATTTTAGGAGAATATTTTGGTGGTACTCAAACATGCAGAAAGGAATGATTTTTACCATGCCCCCCACCCCCAAGGTGGATTCTCTTTAAGCCACCCACTAATAGAGCTTCAGTTCTGTAAGCCTACAGAGATCTCAGTCCTGCTTCCACTGGACCTGCTGACAGCTTTGTCATTCATCATAAAGAGAACAGGGTCTCAAGAAGCACAGGACAAATTTGAAATCAAATTCCTATTTAAGGGTATTTAAATTTTATAGGTAGGTTTTCAGCTTTTCCACGGAGACATTTGTCCTTTGTTTTATCCGTATGTATTGAAGTACCAGAAGTTATTCTAAGTATTAACACTGCAAATATGTCAGTAAGTGAATAGTTTGTATTAGCAAAGAATAAATTTACTTTGGCATTTTTGCCTTTGCAATATAAAGAGAAGTTCTGTGTATTTAGCTCACTTAAAGCCCGCTGAGTCCATCAGCATTAAATTTTTACTTGAGCTTACTGCATTAAGCCCATAAAGAAGACATTTGTAAGCGGTTTGAAGTTAGGCTCAGTTTTGGTTGCTTAATTGGGGAATACAAATTGCCCGAAGTGATAGATCGGGATCTTTAACCGTTCTGGTTCGAGAAGAGGGAGAAGCAAAATATTAGGAGGAAGAAAAGGAACTCTTCCATGCAAATATTTGGCTTAAATCCCATTCCTACCATTAATACGCCTGGTAAAGATTAGGCTTAGTAGCTAGCACTGATGCAGCCTGTGTCTAAAGCTGGGATCCTGCTTGTTGGCTCAGATTCGTCACCGGCTTGTGCCGGCAAATGCTCCTTCGGCTTTGAAGTCATTTTGCTCGTGGGAGCAGCAAGTGGCAGTGGGGTTGGAACGCCCTTTACAGCTCCTGGGGGAGGTGCGTGGTGGATGGAGCAGCTCAGACTCTGAGGGTTTGGTGGTGGAGCCAGCGTGCCACTTCAGCGAGGTGCGGTGCTGAAGCTGACTTCGGCCAAAATGTTTGTCTCCGGTCCGTCAGCACCGTGGCGGGTTTGCTGTGCTGGAGCATTTTGGTGGCGACAGTGGCGGTTGTCCTTCTAAAGAGCAGTTGTGGCTACCCGCAGGGAGCGTGTTAGGTGATGGTCACCCCTCCTGCTGAATCACCTCCTTCCTCCTAGCAATTTTTTTGTCCTTGAATGACCTTAAAGACTGCTTGAATGCCCTACCAGCGGCATATCAAAGCAAATCCTGCTTGTTGGTAGCCAGTATTCTCTGCATTGTGGCAAAAGTCGTAACAAAAGCGTGGGGTGCATTTTTACCTCTTCGCTGTGTCTAGGGAGTCATTTTTTGGCTATGAAGAGGCGTGGCTGTGTGGGGCACAGCCCTGTCCCTGGTCAGCCCCCCCCTTCAGATCCCCAGCCGAGGGGCACGGGGTCTGCCTAGCCAAACCCCTCGGCCCCCCTTCTTCCGCCGTGCTGCCGCAGGGGGGGGTGCGGGGCCGGGAGGGGGCCAGGCCCCGGCGCTGCCTGGGGAGGGCAGGATGCGGGGGGGACCCCCAGCGGAGGCCAGCCCGGGTGCCGGTGGGAGCCGTGCCAAGGGGCCCGCTACTGGGGTACGGATCGAGCTGGTACAGTTTTCTCCATTGGTGGCAAGTGGTGTATAGGTTTATGCTCCCCCAAACCAGAATGTGTTTTATTTAGGTTTAGGACCTAGTTTTTGAGGGGTTTTAAAATACTGTAATGGAGGAATTTGGGCACATGGAGGTTTAAAATCCTTGAGTTATTAATTATTGCTGCCGAGGTTGTCCAGGGCATAGATAGGAAGCATCTGGCCCCTACCGGGTCTCCTCCTGACTGCAGGAGTGCTGTCACGAGCCGTGTTGGTATTAGAAATATGTTCCCTTGTTGCTCTCTCCATCTACTTCACGTTTGAAAGCTCCTCCTGATCTGAAGCCAATCTTACAGTAAGTGGAAATCTGGCAGCACCCGAAACTCCACATATGGCCGTGAAGGTTTTTCTGTAAATCGCGTGCTGCAGATGACTAGACACATGCTGAGTCAAGAAGTTGCCTTTCGTAAGCTGTAACCCTGATTCGCTAACACCTGTGGTGTGCGGCGTGGGAGCATGAACTGTTTAACTCAGTGGAAAGCTGTGGTGTTAAAATACTGTGTATAATTTTTTCTATATATATATATATAATTTATCATCACGGAAGAAAATTAACTAATGACAGTTTTCTTTTTGTCCTTTTGCTTTTGCGCCTTGTTTGCTGCTCTTTCTCTGTCATCAGCCACCTTTGCTTGGCGCTGACTCCCGCCACCCCTCGCCATCCTCGCAGCCTGGCCCCCATGCATCTTCAGCAAAGCTTCGCAGGAGATGCAAGGAGAGCGCTCGAACAAAGCCCATAGGTTGCGAGGCGCCCAAAGAGAGCGCTCCGAAGCACGGTGACTCAGAGCCGGACTCGGACAGAAAGGGGCGAGTTTGCTCCGCCGAGCAAGACGCGGCTTTCGGCTATAAGCAAAAAGCCGGCAAAGGCGGAACGCTGTTCTCCTTCTCCTTGCAACTTCCAGAGTCGTTTCCTTCCCTCCTGGATGACGACGGCTACCTGTCGCTCCCTAACCTCTCCGAAACCAACCTCCTGCCTGCCAGCGTGCAGCGCTACCTCCCTATCCGCTCCCCCTCCCTCGTCCCTTGCTTCCTCTTCATTTTTTTCTTTCTGCTCTCTGCCTCTTTCTCAGTGCCATACGCCCTCACGCTCTCCTTCCCTCTGGCTATGTGCCTCTGCTACCTGGAGCCCAAGGCGGCCTCCTTGAGCGCCTCACTTGCCAATGACCTGAGTGACAGTTCAGAGGAAGAGGTGTGTACCTCGGCATCGAACACACGCTCTTTTTCCGTGTTCGGTGCTTCAGTCCTAACCAGTGTTAGATCGCTGCCGTAGTGGTCCTACTTTCAGAGCCTCATTTCTGTCTGTGCTGATATGTTAGAAGGGGCGGGGTTGGGTTTTCTGGTCTTTTTTCTTTGGTTTGGGGGTTGTTGTGGTTTTTTTTTCTCCTTTTTTATTTCTTTTCTCATGTTGGGAGTGCAGCTTGGGGCCCAGGGTTAGGCACAACACTGTGTGGAAGTGGCTTGGTTTGAACTGTGTCGGCTGATGCAAAGTGACACGCGCTAAGCAAGCTGCCACTGATCAGCTCTGAAGTACTACTGCACCTGAACCCACCAAGACCTCTTTCTTCTTCCTGTCAGTTTATACTAGGGTTACAACAGTCGCCTAAACATTAAGTATTAAATACGTGTTAGGTACAATAAGTACTGAAGTATTAAATACCTATTAAGTACAATTTCCTGCATAATAAATATATATGCATGCATATATCTATGTATGTATATACATTATGTTTATATAAATAACTAGCCAACAATAATGGGCACCCTCACAAACTTCAGAGTGTTCAAAATTCCAGTGGACTCAGCTTTCTGCAAGAGGCTATCAGCTGTAGCCCGAGCCTAGAAGAGGGTTTCTGGTCCAGCAAAACCTGGATCTGGGTTTTCGGCCTTGATCCCCGTCTCTGCTGCCGATTAAATTGTTTCGCCATGCTTAAATCCAGTGTATCAGCGAGAGGTCAGACTGGGACAGCTGTTCTGCAGCTGTTGGGGGAACACGCCGTGCGGGCCGCTGTGCCGTTTGCGGTGTTGTATTAGCACTGCCAAAACCGATGCCTCAAGCCACCAGGGTTATCACAGGCAAATAAACCAACTGCAGGAGAAGCGGAGTCTGCAGTGGTGCTGGGAACTGTGGAGACGGGAATATATCCAGAAGAAGGAAAGTTACTTAAACTGCTTGTTTAAGTAACACAGTAACTGGCATCTCGTTTTTTGCTGGTGCCGAGTTATTCTTTGTTGACAGAATAAAATAAAGAGTTTTTTCCTCATTTTTCATTTTTCCCCTTCATTTTCAAATGCAAAAATACACTTTTGCTTTATATGTAAAAAAAAAAAAAAAAAACAAACGCCCAGATCAGTTACCACAGACCAGTTGGCCATTCGTAAAAAGCCGTCTTGGCCACTTGTCGATGCCATTGCAGTAGTTGTCTTCAATAAACCAGCTTGCACATCGAAACATTTGTGTAATCTGCCACTGTTGATTTTGTAAGACTTGGGGCAGGATTTCATTTCCTTTTCATGGAAAGCCAAAAGCCACATCGATTTATCTTGCAAAAACGTTGTCTTTGGATGCTTTTGGCTCTGTGATGCCTAACAACTAAATAATAATGTGCAATTTCTGATAAAAGGCATCCAAAATGTTGCTGTCTCATTTCGTGTCCTCATTCTGAGATCGCATTTGGGTCTCAGTTTGCATTAGCTCTGCGCTTGGATTAATCTAATAGCAATAACAGCATTAATACGGTGCCAGCTCCAGAGGCAATAACGAGGCGATGTTTATGTAATGCATTGGTCTGTTCCTCTTTCAGAAACAAGCACTTCTTTTTGTCAGTAACGTTAGGAAGTATTGAGCATAAAAATGTAGAAAACAAGCTTTTTAGTGTCACTCTTTTATGAGGGTGATTACTCTGGCAGTGCTTCCTGGCAGACAACACAGACTTGTGCCTAATCCAGGGGGTATTTCTTGTTCAAAATATTGCATGGAAGTGAGTATGTTTTAAACTTGGGCATGTCTGCATTACATTGGCAAAACAAATCACAGCAATTCCTATGGCAAGTCAGAGGAGAGCTGCCTCCCCTTCCTGCTCCATCCCTCGCCCACCCACATGTCCCACCGGTGGCGGGACCACCGCTGCAGCCCGGCTTGGAGTGGAGCCCAGCCTTTCGTGCTCTCCGCTCTGGAGGAGGCCCGCCTCGCTCAGCCCGAGCTCGCCATGCCCTGCTCTGCGATAACCCCAGACCTCGAATTCAAGTAACTCAGTAACGCCGACCTCGACTCCATGGCTGTTGATTGGCTTGTGAGCGGACACATACGTTGCAATAAAGCGAAATTTATGCCTTATTTAGGATTTCATAGCTGTTATGGTAAAAGAAATAGAAACCTTTTCTTTTTTCCCTCATTCACGGAAGATTGCACACAGTGCTGCAGCAGGCTACGGCCAGTACCCTGAACCAATCTCATGCCTTGGTGAGCTCTGGTCTCCCTCGAGCAATGCATCTGGAGACAGTCCGTGCAGTGAGGCAGAATCTCACCCTGTAGATTTCATTGGCTTCTGCATTTGTACCTTAGCAGCTAATATTTCTGTTGACTTTTCTCTGATGTTCCCAACATCAAGTTCTTAAATGAGCCTTATGTGCCAGACTCACGTGTTGCAGTGCCTTGACACAAATCGTTTAATTCCTTTTAAATGCCTAGATTCATTAATTCCTCTCCTTTTTTTGTAAATAGGAGTGACAATGCAGAGATTTTTTTTTATGTTTCCATACCTTTATAATTGCCTATAATGTTATAAAGATGTGAGATTCTTCCTTAATAAAGAAACAATTTTCCAACACTTGAGTGAAAGCAATTTGACCAGCTAGGTAGACAGTTCTGGCATTACAGTTTCATTTAAAAATAAAAGCGGTCTGTCTAGTGAGCGGTTATTGCTTAAAAAATTGCATATAACTTTGATTTATTCCCCCAATGGTCCAAAATACCTGCTTATTCTTCTGCCTGTCATACAAGCAGTACGAATTATTCAAAGGAAGGAATGATAGAGAACAAAGCAATGAAAAAATAACCCAGAGGCAACTTTATGAAACATTGCAGTTGTCTGAAAATGACAGAAGGTAGGGAATTCAAAGTTAAGACTGATGCTCCATCCATTGGAGTAGGCTGCTTTTTTTCCTCCTGTTTCATATTGATGTGATTTGAGGATGAGATGTATTTATCCTAGCTTTAAATTACCTGCCTGGGTTGCTTCAGATTATCTAAGGACCACAGAAAATCTCTGATCAGAATCAGCGCTTTCACTGATGTTAAAACAACTTGGCTGTGCCAGTCTGGGGCAGTAGGGAGCACTTCTTTGCTTACTAGTTTTCCATAAACTTGCATAACATCAAAAATAGTCATCTGAACTCTCTGCTCAGCCTGCAGTAAGCTATGCTTGACTCTATTTATTAAATCTCGACACTTGGCATTCTCCACTAAAATGTTCTTCTTGGTGTCGAGCAAAGCAGGAACAGCTCAGTCTGTGCAATGCTGTGCTTTGTTTCATTTCTATCACTTGTACCTAGTAAGTGTTTTGGGTGGCGGGGGGAGTTACTTTTATTTTTCTCCTGCTTTCATCCATATTCTTAAATGGAATGAGAAGTATTTTTGATTCTTTGAATGGCAATTTTCTTTCTTTTTACTATCGTTAACAATATCAGCTGCTCTTTGTTGGAACCGAGTGGGACCTGAGCCTTGCCGTTGCTCCCCAGACAGACAGTAGATGGGCTGGGGGTATGGGTGGTTGAACTCTTTGGTAATGCAGACAGCCTCACGGTGTATAAATGTGGAGACAAGAACAACTTTTGTACAAATGAGGGGCTGAAAGTCAGGTGACTGTTAAAGTAGCCTTTTTTTTTTTTTTTAATATCTTTTCCTCCTCCAGATAAAAAGTCAAATACCACATTCATCTATTTTGGCTAGAACAAAAATTTCATTAATAGTTTTCCTTAAAAAAAAACATTATGGGAGGAAAAGTTTGTTTAGAAAAATCTTAGCTTTCTGTTTTCAGTTTTTTGTAAAGCCACCTGGCTTTCTTAAGAAAAAAAAATCTGCTATTCAAATAACACTTTTCCAGTAATGTTTTGTTTGGCTTATAAATTTATTCCAGTAAAGCCATATACCGTGTACAGTACGCCTCAAGTCTTCCTCTGAGTCTGTTCTGTTTACTAATACAGCATTTTTATTTTGCTTCTTTGACTTGTGCGTGGTTTGAAAAGCAATGCTAATGCAGTTCGCAGGGATGTTGAATTTAACCGTTCCCCATGTGAGCCACATGTACTGATGAGCTGGGTTTGTTCTTTATTCCTGCCTTCCCCTTGGAACCTGGTTACTGGTCTAACCAAATAGACTGACAGTGAGCAGACGGATACTGCAGCCGATGGTGAGACCACTGCCACCGAGGTTTGTACAGTCGCCGGCACCCGGTTTTGGCCGGGGCGAGCGTTCCTTCTCGTCCCTCCCCGACCCTGGGCACGGGGGCTCAGCCGCCCTCCCCTGCGGCAGCGCGGGATCCCTCTCTGCGCAGGCGGGCGAGCGCCAGAGCCTTACTCGGGAGATCGAGTTTCCAGTGCTCCCAGCGGGTTCCTCTGATTTCGGTGGTTGCTTTGCAAGGCCCCCGCGCTGTGCTGGTAGCGGGGCGGCGGCAGCGTCGCCCACGCCAGCGCGCTGGCTGGGTTGTGCCCTGAGTCTTTCTGTTTGCCCTTATAATCTGCAGCTTGTGTGAGAGAGAGAGAGGGGGGAAGAAGACAGTAAAAAGCAGTTTTCAAATTTTCTGAATAAAGGTATTTCCGGATTATAAACATTGAAGATTTTCCTTGAACGTAATTTCACATGTCATCTTCACATATTGCCACCACATACCTTCAGAGGAGGCACTGTGGTATTTTCTCTGCACGGAGAAGCCCCGTGTCCACAACCTGGTTTACAGACAGCGCAGGCATATTCAACCCCGTGTGACTCCAGTGGAGTGCAGATAATGCTTTCATAGTTAGTATGGTTGCAGCTGCAAATGTAAGCTGAATTTGGTCTGACATCTGGTAGAAGAGAAGAGTCTTACCACAAACACTACTGTAGGTTTTCAGTAGGGTCTCGTTAATATTTCAGACTGTTAAAATTATAGTTGAGGAAAAATTCTCTGTATGACGCATCGGGGCAATTCGGCCTCGGCTGTAGATAGAGTAGATTTGAACTGAGTTATAGAGTAGTCAACAGATAAAGATTTTCCCATGGGTCATTTGACTAGTTAGGACTATATGAAAATTTAACAACAAAATAGTGGCACGAGCATTAAAAGAATCCAAATGGAGCCACAACATAAAGTCTGCTGAGATGAGCCTGGAGTACAGAATATCGTGAAGTGCCTCTCACACTGTGTGGCTTTAGGCCTTGAGCTGTGCAGAAAATAAAACAGAACCCTAAACCCGTGACATTTAAAATGCTCGGTTTGTTAGTCAGCAATGCGTGATCGTCTCCCTATCCTCCATCGTTGTTTTAGGGGAGAAGATTTTGTGAACCTCAGTTTTCCTTCGGGATAGCTGATTTTCCAAACGTGTGGTGCGCTGGCCACCTGCAGGTGCAGCCCTCAGCAGCGGGTCCGCTTTGGCAGCCCACACCGCGTCGCGTTTGTGAGCGGGAGTGCGTTTGAGCCGAAGTGATTTGAGCTGAAACGTGTGCAGTTCCAGAAGGCCACCACTGTATCACAGAATCACAGAATAGTAGGGGTTGGAAGGGACCTCTGTGGGTCATCTAGTCCAACCCCCCCGCCGAAGCAGGGTCACCTACAGCAGGCTGCACAGGACCTTGTCCAGGCGG
>Ga0065711_1002375_pt1 | contig 41226 bp, 31 predicted proteins | sample Hoacrofraction12_FD_59098 | JGI IMG/M metagenome (GOLD analysis project Ga0065711, IMG submission 59098) | Hoatzin crop microbial communities from Cojedes, Venezuela - Epithelial fraction 12 v2 (version 2) | ecosystem: Host-associated > Birds > Digestive system > Esophagus > Crop | place...
CCCCACCGGAACCCAGCCTGACGTCACATGGTATGGAATACCGGGCTCTGTTTGGCCAGGTGGGGTCAGCCCCCACCCCCCCGGCTGTGTCTCTTCCTGGAGTCTGGTGAAAATTAACCCTGTCCTGGCCAAACCCAGGACAGTCCCCAGGACAGTGGATACCTAATTATGCCAATTGTGATTCTGTACTGAGTTAATTAATTACAGTTAAATGTTCACCAGCACACAACAGACAACATTTTTTCTCTACTCTGAAAAAAAAGATACTGAATTTCTAGTTGCACAGTTGCTTAAGAATATTGTGTTTCCTAACTGGAAATTCAGTGTGAAAGGTGGGTGAAAGAGAAATCACAATCTCTCACCCCCTTTGAGAAGTTCGGTATAGGTTTTGAGGGTATTTACTTTCTGTTATTGAGTTCTGCAAAGACCACATTGCATCTTGTTCACTCTTAAAGAAGGAACCATTATTCTTTGAATTCAGTATTCCCCTTTCTTTGAAAAAGCATTGGTGGCAACAATAAACGCTTATTTTATTGTATGGTCACAATGAAATCTTTGCTCCTAGGCAGGTTATGAAAGACACTTGTACTCCTACTTTCCTGTTCACCATTGTGCAGCTATTTGCAGGGCGAATTAAAAGTCACAAACCTGTTTATACAGAGAAAGTATCAGAAACAAGAAATTAGTTAGATGACTCGTGGCCGACCACGGAAGTAAATACCTTTATATAAGCTATCCATCAAAATTTTTGAAAGTTGAGCATGTCTGTTAAAATCTAATTATGTACAAACAGCAGAGAGTCAGCGAAGTATATTTTCTGCTGTAAATAATTTGTCTAACTTCAGAAAAGAGGATGAAACAGAATAAATGGTAACTGGAATAATTTTTTACAGGTATCAGGTAAAAATACACCTGGAAAAGAAAATGCACCAGCCTCATTGTTCTTCTTTGGACACTCTTCAGCACCTCAATGTCCTTCTTGTAGTGAGGGACCCAAAACTGAACACAGTACTCCAGGTGCGGCCTCACCAGTGCCGAGTACAGGGGCACGATCACCCCCCTACTCCTGTTGGCCACTCTGTTCCTGATACAAGCCAGGATGCCGTTGGCCTTCTTGGCCACCTGGGCACACTGCTGGTTCGTGTTTAGCTGGCTGTCAACCAACACCCCAAGGTTCTTTTCTGCTGGACATCTTTCCAGCCATTCTTTCCAAGCCTGTAGTATTGCATGGGATTGTTGTGAACAAAGTGCAGGACCTGGCATTTGGCCTTGTTGAACCTCATACAGTTGGCCTCGGCCCATCAATCCAGCCTGTCCAGATCCCTCTGCAGAGCCTTCCTACCCTTGAGCATATCAACAGTTCCACGCAGCTTGGTGTCATCTGCAAATTTACTGAGGGAGCACTCAATCCCCTCATCCAGATCATTGACAAAGATATTAAACAAGACTGGCCCCAGAACTGAGCCCAGGGGGGATACCACTCATGACCGGCTACCAACTGGATTTAACTCCATTCACCACCTCTCTCTCTGCACTCGGCCATTCAGCCAGTTCTTTATCCAGCAAAGTGTATACCCATCCAAACCTTGGGCAGCTAGTTTCTCCAGGAGGATGCTGCGGGGAACAGTGTCAAAGGCCTTACTAAAGTCCAGGTAGATAACATCCACAGCTTTTCTGTGTTTGACAGTTCTGCATTTGCCAGTACAAGAAAGACATGGATATTTTAGACAGGATCCAGAGCAGAGCCTCAAAAATTGTCAGAGGGCTGGACCACCTCTCCTATGAAGAAAGGCTTACAGAACTGGGACTGTTCAGCCTGGAGAAAAGCAGGCTCCAGGGAGACCTTGTAGCAGCCTTCCAATACCTGAAGGGGGCCTATAGGAAAGCTGGAGAGGGACTTTTTACAAGGGCATATAGTGACAGGGCAATGGGTAACGGCTTTAAACTAAAAGAGGGCACATTTATGTTGGACAGAAGGAAGAAATTTTTGATGATATGGGTGATGAGATACCAGAACTCTTTGCCCAGAGAAATTGTGGATGCCCCATCATTGGAAGTGTTCAATATGTCAGGTTGGACAAGGCTTTGAGCACTGTGATCTGGTGAAAGATGTCCCTGCCCATGGCAGAAGGATTGGACTATGTGATCTTTAAATGTCCTTTCCAACCCAAACCAATCTGTGACTTTACACTAAGTAGCTGTAGCTGGATGTTATGCTGTAACCTATACCACAAGGAGTACCAGATCTACTACAATGAGTACTAGTGGCTTTGTTGGGTGAAATACAGGAAAACATACTACTTGGTGTGTCACTGAGCAGGGCTGTGTGAAGGTAAACATCTGTGGATACTAATATAAAAATGTTAGAGCAGCTATAATGCATCAGCAAAAGAAAGAATAAAACAAAGATGTTCACAAACTGAAAGCACTTAGCAGCAGTGTAAATCTTATTTAGAAGTCTAATTTTAGTCTGTCCTTTTTTAACCATCCATTTTTCTTCAGAATTTTTCAAGATCAAGAGGAAAAGAGATCAGATAATGAGGAAATTACCCAGACTGAAGAAGAAAATCTGACTAGAATTTGTTATAATCAACTAGTTATGTTATACCGTGGAGGTACTCTAGTCGTTGGCTGAAATTATTGTTGTTAATTTCAGTAATAAGACCAACAGTGAAACGGACCTTGAGGATGTGACTTCCTCCACCTGGCTGCTACGAGCAAGACAGAATTTGAACTGAAAGAAAGCTTCTTTTAAAGTAATTTGTGTTCCTAGCATCCTCTATAGGCACAGATCTTTTTCTTACAGATAAGTCAAATGTAATTTCTGATTTTTTCATGGGGTAACAATGGATAATTGCATCTAGATTTTATGGTTGGTCTGATAGACCCTGGGGGAAGGAGCAATGCCAGAGGTAAGCTGCCATCAATGTTTCAGAAAGATGAGATGAGGATTGCATTTTCCAGTGTAATTCCTGAGTGCTTGGTAAAATGTAGCAGAATCACGGTACTAAGCACAGGTCAGGTCACTGAGTGGAGATGTAGGGCAAAAAGCTGCCTGTAATAGGCAGATGTTCAGAAAACAACAGTTTGTTCCTTTATGAAGACTACGGAGCATCTTCTGTGAAGCTGTTTTTTCTGTATTTCTTTGTATGCAAACTAAATGAGGGAAACGCGGACATACTTTCTGAAACACTAAGAAATTAAGTCAAAATCTGCATCGCATGATAGCTGTGACTGCAGAAAGGCCTGTCATAGCAGCAGGAATGTCGCATGGATTTACTAACCAAGGTATGCCTGTGGGAAGGAAAATAACCAAGTGACTGCAGTGGGAAACAGTGGAGTGCTCAGCTTCAGTTAAAGCAACGGAGATAAAAAAAAAAACCTCAGTATCCTCTAATCAGGAAATCTGGAAATAATACACGGTATCAAGGAGCTAAAAGCAAGACACTTTTTCCTCTGCTTGGAGGCACAGTGCTTTGAGCACCTTGTTTGCTGATAGGATAAAATTATCATGAACATTGAATGTTTTAGAGACTGAGCAGTACTTATCTAACTCAATGTCATTCCCGCTTTGCACCTTATTGTACTTTTTAGCCTCTGCTGCACATTCCTGTAGCAACCTTCCCTATCAGCAGACAGAAGGCTGTGTCTCTAGCCAGACTGGGAGCATCAGGCACTGTCTCCGTTTTGTGGGTACCAGTGAGGAAGATGTGGATGATGGCTATGTTATTTTGTGATTACTATGCACTCATCTATTTGTCATTGTGTGGTTTGCTCTGTGGGTACAAGGGACTAATTCTGAGAAGTGCAAACAGCATGCAGCCTGGAAACTGGACAGTACGTTCAGGTTGCTCTGTGTGCAGCCACTCTAAACCCAATCACTTGAAAATTTTGCTTGGTGAAGCAAGGTCTCCAGCTTCTCTACAGACTCTTGGGAGATGTTGTGGATATAAAAAGTTTAGCAAATTGAAAAGGCAAAGGACAAGCTCATGAACCTAGAGGTGGGTAAAAAAAATGATGCTTGGGAAGCAGGGAGACAGGGAGAAAGAGGGTGTCATTGCCCACACTGTCTGTGGACATTAGATTACGTGTGAAGATACTGACTTCGATCTCAGGAGAGACAGATACACATGCAGATTGCTCGTTAACATCCTTGCTGCGTTGTGTTTGGTTTTTCTTGCTGAGATTAAAGGTTGCTTTGTTTCAGCTAAGATACAGTCAAACTTGTCTGGGTCATTCAATGCACATGCCAAAAGGCAAGAGCTGCAGAGGCTGAGCTTACCTGGGCCTACTGCAGTCATGGCAAATACCTGGGATGTTGCACTGTCTGACTTGTTTAAGGCTGTAGACTTGTACTGTAGGGGGAAGAGATTTAATGCCGCAGAGATCATATCATTTCATAGATACTGCTGTACCTTGAAGACAGGAAATCAAGCAATAATGAAGTATGGCAAGATAGAAGAATATGATATAACCTTTATCAAAAAGTGTAAGACTGTGCTGTATCCTGACCAGCTGATAGAGGCAATGTTAAATGATGGCAGGACCACTGCAAATCACCACTAAATAATCTTAACCATTCAAGCTTTTGAGTGCTCAGACAGCTTTCACTAGCCTACCATTCGACACTATATATTTAAAACATCATTATCTTGTTTTAGCTTATGAGAGCGGACTCATTAGTCTGAAAGGATTTCAACATTCAAATAGACATTTTGTAAATAGCTTTCCAGATTCAGTCTTAACGCTTTTTGAGGCAGCACTTCCTTACTTGGGACAGAGCAGTGGAGTGAGTTCTGTCTGTTGGTCCTTCTTGCCCTGTCCCTGGTGAGTCCATTGGTGTTTCTTCTGTGTTAATAGTGGAGCCATAGTTAGAATGAAACAACAGATAAACACCATCTTTTGTTTCTTTCAACTCTTCTCTAAAAATACCTTTCAAAGCTTGAATCCTTGATGAGTGATTCATGACGGATCTCTGTGTCTAAGTGACTGACATGGCTATGGGTGCTAGGTAATAGGCGCACTGCTTTCAACTGAAAACTTCATATTTTCAAACAGCTGCTAAAGAGTATTACCTATATCACCAAAGAAATGCTGAAAACTCTGCCTGGTACAGCTGTGGGTAGTAATAACACGTGCTTATTACCATTATAAAAAGTTATCTATGAATGGCTTTGCTCTTTGCAAGAAGTTGTTGTTCAGGCATTAAAATAACTTTTTTTCGATGTTAGATGAATTTTCTAATCTCCTGCTGTGGAAGTCTATCATTTTTAAGGGATGAAAGAACATTAAGTCTGCTGCAGAGAACTTTTCTTTCTGACATGAGTGTGAAAGGTACATGACATTTGTAATCAGCAGGCTAAAGAGAAAGATCTTTGAAAGTGTAAATGAAGTTTGATGAAAATTCTAAATATCTCTTTGAATGACTTTCAGACCATGTTACAAGAAAGTTATTTTTGTCTCCATTATGACATAAATGTAAGGCAAGATTATTTCTGAGATAGTTGCAATGATTTCTAGCCATATAGATGAAGATAGCTCTGAATTCCTTACAATTTTCAGATGTATAATTGTCATAAGATGCCCCTCATATTCTATTTACAGCTCTGAAAACTTCTGCTGGGAAAGGTTAGAAGAGAAGAATGACTTTGTTTATGTTGAGCTTTCCTTATCAAAATGGTCTACCCTTCAGCAGCTGGATGAATAGAAGAAAGTTTTCAAAGCCCCTTTAAAGTTTGCACAGCACTGCTCACTGTCATCACAGATGAGGCTAGGTGCTTCATCAGAACAAGAAAAAAGCATTGCCATAACATACTGAATTATTTTGGTCTCCATCAGCTTTTTTTTTTTTTTTTTACTTCCTGGTGCAGGTAAGTTCCTTACTTCTACGGAACTTGTTCTGAGACATCTTTTTCAGGACTAAGTCCTTCTATAAATCTGTCTACCTTCATTCAGACTGAAGAATTTGACCGCTTACACAAAGGCTAACTCTGATTCTGTGTTTTCCACGTGCTTGCCCAAATCTTCCACATGCAGTATGTACAAGCCATGTGCTGAAAAACAAACCCCTCAGATGACTGACTTTTTTGTAATACTCTGGTTTTATATACTGCTATGTATAGTCAGTGTGCTTGTTCAGGTGTTCCCTCATCAGTTGTCTCAGAATAATTTTCCATCTTTGTTTGCAGTGCTGTGACTTGTCTTTTTTTGTAAAAAGCCTACCAAATAAAACCTATTAATTTTTCCACTCATCAGTCACCAAGAACCTCTTCAAAACTTTGTAAACTTTAAGTTAACCTTCCTTTTTTCTGTGTGTTAATAAGAAAGATTCTGTGATTTTCTATTAACTATCCTTAAAATTTCTGCATGTAGAGAAAAAGCTAAATCTTGGCTATTTCTTCAAATAAAACTGACTATTTCATATTTCAGTTCTTGATGAAAGAATCACTTTGAGATATTAAATGATCACTTCCGAGAGAAGGATCATTTCTGGATTGAGTTACAGCTGGGCCTTTTTGGTTTTAAACAAAGATTAAAATTTGAGCTAAAGCAAACCTTTTCCCAGGCAGCAGTGAATCCTGATTGCAGTAGAGATAGATATGTGAATATATATATGCATAAGTACTCAAAGCTTTTGTCAGCACAACCTGCCAAGACTCATAATAAATCCTGGGAAAAACCTACTAAAATGGTGAGGTCATATTTTGCCCTCATTTTATTCTCCAATTTATCTATGCATCACATGTTTTGTGAAAATTTCTCAAGTTAGTGTGCTGAACTTCTTTTTTTTTACATTTATTAGTCAGTGTTTTTTGGTCATTATGTTTCATATGCAACTCTTATATGGTCCAAAAGCAAAATTAAAATATTTTAGTTTTCAAAGTTTCGATTCAATTATATTATATTTTTATTATACTCTTTGTGCTAGTCTACTTTATAATTTCCTTTCATTCAAGGTTAAAAACACAAGCCTGAACATGGCGAAAAGGAAAAATCATGCTTCACTGACATTCGAGAACATTCTTTTCAACTGTTTTCATGTAAGTGGATGATAAAAATATGTGAATTATAGGAGGACCTGTAGGGACCTGATGAAGGGACTCTGAGACTGAAAGTTTGCCTACTTTTTCAACCATATCAACTGATTTAATAAAAGATATTACCTACTCCTACCAACCGTACCTCCCTAGAGTTAAAACTACATAGAAGTTTCTATTTTAACATTCTCTTGGCATGCATTTATTGGGTGTTCCTGTGGGCTTGCTTTCACTGAATGTCATGTCAAGTACTGCACTCAGGGTACCCCAGGCAGCCCTGCTTGACTAGGATTAAAATGCTTACTGCAGAGGGAAGATCTGGCCATATTTGGCATGTATGTGAGTACATACATGCTCTTCCAGTGCTCATGCAGCCCTGGAAATCCATTGCAGCTGGGAGCTTTTATGCCTTCTGCAGGAGTATTTTTTTGTTTCTTCAAAACAACAAAAAAAGAAGTTTCTTTTCTTTACCCTTCTGCCCCTTCGAAACTGCTATGCCTTTCTGTCTTTTTTGGGTGCATGAGTTGTTGGCTTAGCAGCTTCTTGTAAAACCTTGTTTTTACTTTGTCTGAAGCCTAATCTTGTTAAGAAACCCAAGATTTCCCTGTGAATTCTAGTGTCTGAAAATGTTGAAAATTATGTATCTGTCATTTTGGACACAGGTGATATCTGCTGTGGATAGGATATATTTTATAAGGCCTTTTTTCTTACTTGATTGTTGCTGTGTAAAGCCTTCTGCAAGACAGCACCTAAAAGGGATGAATATTGGAATTCATGGACTCATGTCCATGAAATAGAAGATAACTTTGAATGCATGTGCTTGAAGATGAAAGAAGAATGGCGTATAAGGGACAGAGAAAAGAAAAATCAAGATGAAAAATGTCATTGCTGAATCTAAAGTCATTGGCAAATTGAATCCTGCAGGCTTGCAGTTTTATTGACTCCTATGAAACCTGGCACACCAGTACGAATATCAGAGTGTGTAGATATTGCTGTTAACATTGCTGCAGAACTTTCTGTCTTGTCTGACTAATGCAGGCTCTTTTTGAATCGATCACTGGAAAAATAAGTAGCCTATACTTTCCTGGGTTAACCGTAACAACCGAGTGCTTTCTGACCTTTAGTCTGTGTGGTAAAATTTACTTTTTCTGAACTCAATGACCCTTGTAAAGACCTCAAAAGTTGGTATCAGTTGATCTTTTTGTGCTGGACAAATTTCTTTATTTCCTTAAATTTTATTTACATTTCCAGTTACTAAATGTATTTAACTAATCGTGTTAGACCACATGAACTGTAGTGCATACACAGATTAACAGTATACAGAGTTCTTATAGAGAATGTGGCTTCAGAGCAGTCTCATCCAGGGCATTCACACTTCTCAGGGTCTGGGAGCCGCAACAGTGCTCAGAGGTTGCACCTCCACTCCACAGAAGTGAGTTTTGTAATCTTAACACTCCTAACTCTGATTTACTCTGTCACACCTCTGTGGTTTAATTGACAGATGTAGGAGTCAGAAATTGTGGAGACATAAGTGTTTTCAAGCTCCAACTGTTGAGCAAGGATACTGGCTATCGAGAGTTTGGCTTCCCTTCTGCAAAGTGCCCCAGGCTGAGTTTATCGCAGTCTCACCTTCATGTCCTGGGTTCGTCTGGGACAGGTTTAATTTTCACAAGAAGCTGGGTGGGCTGACCCAAACTAGCCGATCAAACGGGGCATTTGATGCCATGTGACGTCATGCTCAGTATTTAATTGGGGAACTGGCCGGGGAAGGGTGATTTAATACTTGGGAGCGAGATGAGCATCGGGCAGTGGGAAAATCACACTCTGTATGTTCTTTTTTATCAGTATTATTGCTATTATTTTCTTCTCCCTTTGCTGTTCTGTTAAATGGTTTTTATCCCAACCCACGAGTTTTACCTTTTTCTTCCAATTCTCTTCCCCATCACACCAGGGGGAAAAGGAGTGAGAGAGTGATCGCATGGTTCTGTGTTGCGGCTGGGGCTAAACAACAACACCTTTGCAGCAAAAGTAGCAGTAAAAGAATGAAGAATGTAAATATTCATTGGTCACATCTATAGCTCAGTGAAGGATGTTTCAGGGTGTTTCCACAACTCAATTTCAAATTTTCATGTTTAATAATTAGAAACATTTTTTTCCTATTTTGAAGTATTTTAAGTGAACTAGAAATCCTGACTTTCGGTCACTTTTGCCCAGAATTTTTCCTTTTTGGTGCGAACTCTTCTTTGCTTTATTTTTTGCTGAAGTGACCTACTAACTGGGGGAAAACAAAAAAAAAACCAAAACCCAAAGGTAACTCTCCATCACTTTCACTCATTTTGAAAACCAATCTTCACACTGCAGCTTGTGTTAAAACAGTTGCAACAATATTAAATACATGGATACATACTATGATTTTAAACTATTATAGATGGTCAAAGTTGCTTTGAAATAGAAGTGGTTTGTGTTGTGAAGATTTTACACCAACCAGCAAAAGAAAATGACTACTTTGAAGAAAAGTGTCCATGATTCTGAATCAGGACTTTTCTTTTGGAACGAAGTATTTTATACAAAAGATTTCTTCAGCTCTAGAATATTTTCTGTCCATCAACTAGTTGTGTGCTTTTGCTCTTCATTATTATTTGTACTGATATGTTAACATGTTTAAGCCACGTTTTGCAATGTATTGTTTAAGCTTAACACAGAAATAAGCTCTGTCATGATCACTGCAGTAATCTGGCCCCGTGATCTGAAGTTAATTTGTAAAGCAACATATTTAAACCATTCTCATGAAGAAGAGTATATAGCATAAAACAAATAATGTGATAATAAATGTTTGTTGGAGTATTTGGCCCATATAATATTATAAATATATTTTAATTACTGTTTCATCTCTGAATTGTTCCTATGGAAAACTGTGCTGATGACTAGAAGCAAAAAAAATCAAGGTGTGTCAAAAATTGGAAAAAAAGAGAAAGTAGTATATCTTTAAATGTGAAAAAATAATCCAGTTGTCTTCTCCCTCCCTTCCAGTCCCCAACATTTCACAGCAACTTTATTTCCCTTCCCTGCCTTTTGTTGCAGAGACTTTTTTCTTCCTAAAGCACTGCTCAGGGTACTGGAAATCCAAGAGATTAACTACTTTGTAGATATTCCCATTCTGGACTTCCAAAGTGGTTGTGTTACACTGACCAGGACCAGTTCAGTAACGATCACAGAGATATTCCAGTAATCAGTAACACAGTCTTTTCCTGCATCTGCCCAGTTCAGTGTGAACACTATCATAATTAACTCTCGAAGCCAGATAACTTTAAACATATGACTCGCAGGATTAAGAATTAAGAACCAAGAAACACAATTACCCAAATTTTTCTTGCAGTGAATGGAAATAGAGTTTCACCTTCTCTGAATGACGAATATTTAGCTGCAATGATATGGCAAGACTCTATTTAAGTACTTTAGCTGGCTGCATACAGTACAGTGGAAGAATCTGGGAGCAAATGAACAAACACATGCTTATTGCAAACCATATACTAGAAAATTAGTTTTAAAACAAAATAAATCCTTTCCAGAAAAAACAAAGAATGAAGCCTGTCCTAACATGACCATGAATTTATGTACAAAAGTAAAGTTCCAGAAATAAAATATATGAAAATACATTTGTGTAGGAAAAAATGTTGACTGGATGATATTCTTGAATAATGTACACTATTTTATAGCAGGAAAGGGTGAGAGAAAGCTATACTGTCTTCTGAATACTTAAATATTATTTAATTAGATCCTCATTTTTACACAGAATCCTGCTTAAGCACAATTAAAACCTGTTTAAATGCACTTATGAAGCATTTCAAGGAAAGTCTGGAATTGTTTAAATACTGTATGACGTCACTAAATGGAAGGTGGAACCCATGTCTCTTCTTCTGTGAGGGAACCATTTAATGAATACCCAGAGAAGCTTCCACAAACTTTCCAGAGCAATGAATATTTACTCTTTCTATGCAATCAGAGAAGATGTAGCAGCAAGGACTGAGGAAGCTGTGACCAAAATACTGTATATTAAACACTTGTGTTTGTGCCTCTGGGTACCCGGTGAACTGGATAACTGAAAAGTTCCCCTATCAGAATGCCCCTTATAGTTATTTTTTCTCAAAGCTGGAGGTCTTGGGAACAGCCATATCTTACAAATTAACAACCTCTCTGTTCTTTGTTGCCTTAATACTTTGTGGTGTAGCTTAGAACTCCTATAAAATATAGAAAGAAAGAAGATTAAAAATATCATTAAATAAATGTGATATATATATATATTAGAGGGCATGACCTGCATGAAAATATAGAATATACACCTTTCTTATAGAAATTACTTACCTTTCTGGACCTTTTACAGTCATGATAACTACTTAAGAGGAAATTTGAGTTTTATGGTACGAATTCAGAGCGATTTTGAGGCTGATTTTGTGTTGTTTGAGGTTCTATCTCATGATTTATGATGTGTATATCTGCAGATTTTCTGTCGCTTATTTCATAGAGCAGTAGTGACAGTATTTTATTTTAGACTGTTCTTGTTATAAGTACTCTAGTTACCAAACATTAAGAAAACGTATCCTAAGGAATGCAATCCTCAGCACAGCATAGGCAATAATTTGCCCTGGACTGTGGGACTGAAGGCTGTGCTACTGGGAGCTTGGTCATAGGATCAGGAGCTCTTCACCTCAAGGTCACCCTTTCCAATCTAACCCCAGGCCAAAAGTAACTGAAAATTTTTTCCACTTGATATGGATGTTCATTCCTCGATGGCCTCATTACAAAGCAGGACTGACTGCATTATACATTTTCCACAATAAATGCCATTAATGGACATCTCTGTTGTTAGTGTCAGCCAAAATCTGACTGGCAAATTGAGGAGGTGGTCTGCAGAGTAGAGTAGCCTTTTATCCCAAGGCATACTCTTTGAATAAAAGTGCAGCACAGTAAGATACTAGTAGCATTGTGGGATTACACTGAGTAACCTGTGTCATATAGATTCGATTAGTAACTGAAGGCATTCAGACTCTATGTCTTCAGTGGCTATATTTTTTAGCTTGCAGTAGAATCCAATGAAAAAAACCAACCATATAATTCCATGATTGAAAATCATGTGGTTTTCTTAGCAGATAATTTCTGACTGTTCTTACTACATGGTCAACAGAGTAATGCAAAGACTGTACTGAAGCTGTACTGTTCAGTGTCCACAGTATTTTCATACTGTAAAACAAGGTACAAAATAAATCTGAATAAAATCGACTGCTCTATATTGAAAGCCATAATTTCAAAAGAATGCATTTTTCCTGAAATAATTTAAACTAATATGGGAAAATCAATATTTAATCTTTTCAGTACTATTATACACTTGGGGAAGAACTGGATATATAGTTCAGACTGATAAAATGTTAGAACAAATAAACACACAGAACAGTTTGTTACAGGGTCTCGAATAATTGCACATGAATTACAACGTAATGAAGAAGTAGACCTTATGCTGGAAAGTCAGGGGGTTTAGGATGATTTTTTTTAGGAAGGTAGGGTATTCTGGTAGCAACAGAGAGAAGATGCCATTCATCTAGGAATGGATAAACCAGATAGTGGAGAGTATATCAAGCTACATCAAAGACTTGCTTAAGAAATTCAGAGTGCAATTAAGAGCCAGACTCTCAGCTGGTTTAAATCAAATCAAAATCAAACCTGTTGGCTTCACTTGAGTTATACAGATTTGTCCAAGCTGAATATTTGTCCAGGTGTAAAGCTGGATCCACATGAAGAACATAGCAAGGGAGATAATCATGGAGACTATTAACTACTATAATGTTTGTAAACATTATAATAAGGTTAGCTGTGGGTGTGGGATGGTTAAAAAACACAGTAAACAATAAATCCATACCTCTTTGATGTATTTTCTGAATGTCAGGTCATGTGAAAGCTGACAGTATAACTAATTTTTATAAAGATCCCTACCAATATTTCCAGCCATATGTTAATTTGTAAAGTGAAATCATGAAGTTTCAGCAAAGCAGTTCCCAAGGCCTGTGGTTAACAAGAGTCTTCACAACAGCAACCCACAGAGCAGTTAGTAATTGCTGCATTATTTAGAGTTGCAAGGACAAAGTTACCAAGACCGTGTTGGAAGCAGCCAGGTGCTATGACCGACCCTGTCCAATGTCTTGCTCTAATGGAACACGTCTAGTAAATCCTGTTGTCTGTTGCTTCTTAAAAGAGCATATGGCAATTAGGAGATCCATTAAAGAATTTCATTTTACCATTTGAAGAAACACAGTACAGTACAGTAATTATATATAAAGGAAGCGGAATTATCAGTGCACTGCTCTCATTGTACTCAGTCCATTTACAGAAATATCTTGCAGAGCTGATGTTGATAAATTATGATTCCCAATGCCAAATAGTTTTTATCCATGACAGCAATATTTTATAGCATATCAGATAGACAGAATGGAATTGAAAGATATTTTTTAATTATTTATATAGTAAAGGGAAATATAAAAATGTGTACTGTGCGTACTGTTTCCATAGATTGGTACAGATATGCCTTTGCCTTCCAGTAATTATAGATTGCGTGAAAACACACCAGTACCAATGGCAGAATATCTTGCGTGAATATTGACTCTTCACCTGAAAAGTTAGAACAACTCAGGTTTGTGTATGTATGCTAATGGAATCTTTTCCTTCTTTATCATAAGCACACCTATTATCCTGTCACAGTAAATAGATATAACCCAAGCTAAATCCTTTCATCTTGCAAAGGAATCACAGCAGATGGGCTGGGACAGGAAGGCACATCAATGTCCTTGTAGTCTTCATTCCCCTTTGGCCTAATATTTGAAAGTGCATATGCTTTCAACCTGCAAGAAGGGAATGGTCATACAACAGCAGAACATTTTTATCCCTTAGCGTGGCAAACCATTTCCTGGAGCTGGAGTACTTGTGAATCCAGGTAAAATGGAAGTGCAGCTAGTTAGGATGGACTGAATATCTGTTACGTGTTGCTTCTTAAAGGTCTGTGAAATGTTTTTAGGTAGAAAATAGTAAACTTCAGAAGACTACTTTCAGGCAGGATATTTTGGAAACTATTATACACACACCCCAGAAGGGAAGAAGAGGTTCTGAACATTGTAGTGGAAAAAACCCTACCCTCACTTTGCTAATTATTTCACACAACTTCATTACTCTGAGTGCACAACTCCCTATAAAAATGATAATTAGTATTGTATAAGGGACTGCAAAATTTTTTCTAAAAAGATTTTTTTTGTAGCTTTCCTTCCCAGTTGGTCCTAGCCTACAAGTATACACTGGCAGAGCGTAAAACAACCAAATATTGCATACATTCTGTGTGTAACTGCTATGACTGTAGGTCTAGCAGACGTTCCAAAGACAACATGCTATTGACAGAGGACAGACTGATTTCTTGTAGTACCTATTGTATTTTCTGTTACGTTCAGAGTAAACCACTGTTGACAAAACATATTTTTTTAACTGAAGGTTGTTTGTAAATGTTCAAGAGAAAAAAGTCACTCAAGTGTGGAGGAGATCATGGTTTTGTGCATAATTCTATAACTTTGGGTAGCAAGAATCTTGAATTCTGCCTTCAAGACAACACATTGTTATTTTGCTTTAAAGACACTTTTCTCTCATTTTTAATTTCTGGGTATGTGTGATTTTATGATCCTTTGAAGGAAGGTGTTTTAGAAAATCAGTACTTTTGTAACAAAGAGGGCAGAATTAAGTCACTGCTGACTTTGTCTTCACGCTGCTGTTCTGGCTACCCAGTTACAGTACATCTGCGTGTAGCTAATTCCTGTAACCAGGCAAGAAATTTATAATTCGCTGTAATTTGTTATGATACAGACATCAAGTAAGAGTCTGCAAGTGGAAAATAAGTAAGCTTGCTTGCCATACTGAACTTCCCTGCAGAAACACATTACAGGGCATTAGCTCTTCCTGCATCTGCACTTAATTGCTGGAGTCTGTCAGTGTCCACTCTGTATCTCTTTTTTTGGTAGTCGTAGCTAAAGTGGTTTCACTTTTTTGAGGGACTGAGAAGTGGCTGGGTCTTACCAACCACAGAGAGTCAGGAAGTGCTTCCATTGATTAGCTGTAGCCCGTTTGTCTAACCAAGGGAAAAGAAAAAACATTCAGTCTCAAGGGAGGTTGAAGGAATGGTTATATCTTTCAGATCTCTACACAGACAAGTGGTTAAAGCTAAAGGGGATTTACGACTACTGAGTGCTTCAAAACAGATCACTTCCTCAAACTGCTACTCCATGGAGAGGGTGTTTTCCTCACCTCCTCTGCCTATTATCTTGGAACAGTATGGAACGAACAGTCCTTGGCTTTTCCTGAGAGCAGGATATGCTTTGTTAGTCCCTACTGAGTATAAAAAGCTAGCACTTTCTCTCCGCTGCATCTGTCCTAATAAATAAAACCCCTGCAGTACTTAGATCTACATAAATGTATGTTCTATGTCTATCTAAGCAATAATTAAAGGACATATGTTCTTCCATTTTTATTTCTACAAGTTTAATGAAAGGAGTAAGATTGTATCATACAGCTGCAAGTGATGAAGGGATGCTGTCACTGCTGAGCCATAGTATTGCAGCTAGGAAGCATTTATTATCTAATGCAGCACTTGACTACAGGATAGTTTGAATCATCTTCCGTACCTGGAGTAGTGACAAAGACATCATTCCTGATCTTTTTTTACCTAAGCCAGGTCTGATCTTCAGTTAAAAACAGTATAACTCCTCTATTTTCTGTCCTCAGTCATAACTTTATATCTAGCAATGACCTTTAATACGCTGTCTTGAAAGACCTTGGATAGAATAAGTGTTTGACGTAAACACTGGGTTATGAGCAAGGGAGACTCTAGAATCAAATTTCCTAATGCCTGTTTCTGCTAGTTCTAACCTAACCAACCTTAACCCTCAGCTAATCAGACTTACCATATTTTGAAGACTATCTTAGAGTTTCAGGATTAGTTTATTGTAAAAATTTACAATACTAAGATATTATAAATGTAATATGTATAAAACGCTCTGAAGCCTATTTGAAAAAAAATCACAGGGAGTCATAATTTACCATTTGCACAAATAAATAGTTTTCTTTAAGAAATTGTAATCACCTATCAGAATACACAGAAGTGCAGGAGGCAAACAGTGGTCATCAGTGTGCCATCCTGCCTTCCACAAGAATGGAGCCATGTCTGTATTTCGTACTTCTAAAACACATACTGTCACCGGCTGAAGCAGCCCTGATGCGTGCTGGAGTTTGCCCTCTGAAGGCTCTGACGTGCTGCGAGAACCTCACAGAGGATTGCAGGGAGAACTAGTCTCACTAGTGTTTTTGTTCACACAGCTGAGGAAATGCAGCTGAATCGCAGATGAAATTGCAGCAGACCTGTGGTTGAACTATGGGCAGATGCAATGTGTACCTCTGAAGATGTGCTAGACCCAGCTTAGCACTGGCATTTGCTCTGTGCAACATCCGATTTTCAGTGGGGTCATGCAGGGCCCACAGTAACAGTTACATTGACCCTTCCAGTTTTCATCTGAAGGATTCTAAGCCTAAGAGGACATGGGATATTTTTTTTTTTGGCGTGTGGGTATGTATGCTTGTTTTCATACTTTTATACTTGTACCATTGCATTGAATGCCACAAGTTTGTAGAAACCTGTGAAAATATTCCATCAGTGTTATGTGATGTTTTACCAAGAGTTCATTGTCAATGTAAGTAGGTCCAAGCACGGAGAGGAAGGCAAGTACTTGTCTTATTTCAACACTTAACCTGATTGTAAAAAGGGCAAGCAGGTGTCTCATTCATCTTCTGCTCTGTAGAAAGCTTGGTTATCTTACACAGCTTGGATGAAACTTCAGAGCAGGACATGCCTGGAAGGCTAAAACCAGCAGTAAATAAACTATGTGATTAGTACGACTGTACTTTGGGGTAAGAAACCTTGCCCCAAACTTAGGATAGGTGGACAAACATCCAACCAGTAGATTCAAAGGGACTTGAACTAGACTCTACAGAATAAAGAATGTGTCCCAACTGGTAACATAGTCAGAGGAATATATACATACCCCACCTAATTTTTAACAAATGTTTCATAGTCTTGCATCTGTGTGTGACATAACTCAGTATGATCCACTGAATATCACTTTGGTGCTATATCATAATACATTCAGATACGTATTCTGTCACCTTGAGTTACAAATGTATGCATAAGCCATAGATTAAATTATGCCAGGAAATGTTTCTAGGCACTGGAAGACTTTCACACTTGCTATTGCATTGTTAGAACATTCTCTGCCATGCTTTTGCTTTGTGTTACTAGTACCATGAGGAACAATTCCCAGTCATATTTTTGGAGTTGTCCCCGTGGATCACTTGGAACGGACATATAGTCACCTTTTTTGAAGACTAAGAGAGCTTGATGGTACATACGAAGCCAAATGATACTGACGGGTCTCAGGGCCAGAGGATGCTGGCAGTGTATAACTACTAATGCATTTGCAGCCAACTTTTCTGATGGAACATCTAGTGCTAAAAGTGGAGTTTTGTTGAAATTAACATATTCTCGTTTTTATTGAGAAGATGTTTCATTATCAGACTAAAGCCCACCTGGAACTGAGTCTGGCAAAGGACGTGAAGGACAAAAAAAAGGGCTTCTACAAGTACTTCACTGGATAAAAAAGGAAGACTAGGGTAAATGGAGGCCTGCAGCTGAATGGGGGGAGGACCTGGTGACAAACAACATGGAAAGGCCAAAGTACTCTCAATCCCTTCATTGTTTCAATCTTTGCAGTGTTAAGAGACCAGTGGCAAAGTCCAGGGCTATGAAAGCTTATCCCTGGTGCAGTTTGGGGATTGTTTGGACAGACTGGACATGCTCAGGTCCATTGGACAATGGGGTGCACCCACTAGTGATAAGAGAGCTGGCCAGTGTCATTTAGAGGCCACTCTTGGTAATCTTTGAAACCTCATGGTGATCAAAGGAGGTCCGTGAGGACTGGATGAAAGCAAATGCCACTCTATTTTCAGGAAGGGCAAGAAAGAGGATCCAGGTGACTACATGCTAGTCAGTCTCACCTTGTGAAACTGATGGAACAACTAATCCAGAAACAATTTCCAAATATATGGACAGTAGGAAGGTGATTGGGAGTGGTCAGCATGGATTTATGAAAGGGAAATCATGCCTTTCCAGCATGATATCCTTCCATGATGAGATGACTGGGTTGGTGGATGAGCGGAGAGCAGTGAATCTTGTTTGTCTTGACTTTATCAAGGTTTTTTACACAGTCTACTATAACCTTCTCACAGACAAGTTGATGAAATAAGGGCTATAAATATGCACAGTAAAATGATTAAAAAATGGGCTGAATTGTTGGGCTTAAAGGGTTATGACCAGTGATAAGGAGTCTGGCTGGGTGGCAGGCACTAGTGGTGTACCCCAGAGGTCTATACTGGTGCCAGTACTCTTTAATATCTTCTTTATTGATCTGGACATTAGGACAGAGAGTACACTCAGCAAGTTTGCAGATGAAACAAAAGTGATTGAAATGGCTCGTGTACCAGATGACTGTGCTGCCGTGCAGACGGACCTCAACAAGCTGGCGAAATGGGCTGACAGATATGAAGTTCAACAAAGGTAAATGCAAAGTCCTGCCTCTGTGGAGAAATAACCCCAAGTGCAAATACACACTGGGGGCCTACTGGTTGAAAGACAATTTGGAAAAGAAGGACCTGAGGGTCCTAGTCACCAAAAGCTTGAACTTGATCCAGGAATGTGCCATTATGGCTAAGCAAGACAACAGCCTTCCAGGTGGCTTTAGACAGACTGTTGCCAGCAGGTAAAGGGAGGTGATCCTTGCCCTCCACTCAGCCTTAGTGAGACACACTTGGAGATTTGGGTCTAGTTCTGGGTTTCCCAGTGCAACAGGGACAAAGGCACACCAGCTCTAGTCCAGCAAAGGGCCAAGAAGCTGATGAAAGGACTTGAGCATCTGCCATACGAGGAGAGGCCTAGAGAGCTGGGACTATTCAACCCGGAGAAGAGGAGGCTCAAGGGCATCTTATAAGTGTGTGTAAATATCTCATGGGGGCAGTAAAGAAGATGGAGCCAGGCTGACTCAGATGTGCCCAGTAACAAGACAAGAGAAAATGGGCACAAACTGAAATATAGGAAATTCCATTGAAACATAAGAAAACAAAAATACTGCAAGGTAGTTAAAATACTGGAACATATTACCCAGAGAGTCTGTGGAATTTCAGTCTTTGCAAATATTCAAAACCTGGATGGATATGGTCCTGGGCAACCTGCTTGATAGTCTTTATCTACTGTTGTTATGGGGCTGCTCAATAATTCGTGAAGGTGAGAGAGAAGAGAAAGTGAGGGGAATGGCTTGCTGGTAGGACTTGTGACCCTGCAGGAGGCTCATGCGAGAGCAGTCTGTTCCTGAAGGACTGCACCCTGTGGAAAGGGCGTGTAGAAAGGACACACACGAGAGCAGTTTGTGAGGAACTACATCCCATTGGAAGGACTCACTTTGGAGAAGTTTGTGGACGACTGTGTTCCACGGGAGGGATCCCACCCTAGAGCTGGGGAACAGTGTGAGGAGTTCTCCCCCTAAGGAGGAAGGAGCGGCAGAGACAACGTGTGATGAACTGACCGGAACGCCCATTCCTCGTTCCCCTGTGCTGCGCAGGCGGAGGAGGAGGTAGAGAAAATCAGGAGTGAAGTTGAGTCCGGGAAGAAGGGAGGGGTGGGGGGAAGGTGTTTTTTAAGATTTGGTTTTATTTCTTATTCGCTACTCCGATTTGCTTGTTAATAAATGAAACTAATTTCCCCAAGATGAGTCTGTTTCACCCATGACAGTAGTTGCTGAGATATCTTCCTGTCCGTATCTCAACCCATGAGTCTTTTGTTATATTTTCTCTGCCACGTCCAGCTGAGGAGGGGGAGTGACAGAGCCGCTTTGTGGGCACCTGGTGTCCAGAGATTTTATAGATAAAAATTGGGTGAAAATTGGGAAAATTTCTCCAAAGAGTACATATCCTCTGTGAGCCCTGCTCAGTCTAACAGAAGCCTACAGGCTGCTAATCTCTGACTGCATTACTGGTAGTTTCTTAGCTGCTTTCTCAGTTATATAGTTCCAGTTAGAAAGATAAAAGATTGTCTCATGGAAGGAGAAATAGACTAGGAATTTTATGCTTCCCAGCTGGAAAGTAGAGATGAGCTAAGGAAGGCCTGGTGGCCTCATCACATTACTTTCGGGGAACATATATGATATTTAGTTGTTTGAGTAATCTCCATAGCCAGCTGAGAGATATGGAACATGTGGAATTCACAGGAAATTTAAAAGCAAATGAAGACTAAAACTAGATTTACAAATCCCTTGGTGATGAAATGCTGGGCAGGCTTGTCTTTTTTATTTAAAGGGTATAAAACAAGGAGAATGTAGAGGGACATAGTAGGGCTATGCCACCATAGTCGGGGGCTGCCCTGTAGGGACCCTGCTGGCATATTGAGGATAGCTCAGAAAAACTACAAGCCAGCTCCCTCAGGAATAAATCATTCTTCCTGTTCAGCAGCAGTTTTTTAGAAGAACTGCAGACTTTCAAGCTTTGGGAAATGAGAAACAGGACTTGCTTGAGAGACCAACAGAAAAGATGGATGTTTGTATAGCTTTTCTGTCAGTGAGAAAGGGAACTTCCCCTGGGGCTGGGAGGATGGCTGAAGAATTTCATCAGAGGTTCATTGATCCCCCTTCTGTGGTGTTTTCAAGGGCTTTCAATGATGTCTTGAGTAAAAGAGCATTGGGATATTTACCGTATAGAGGCCTTTGCATCGTTTTCTTCCTTTGATAAAAATAAAGATTTAGAAAATACTAGAGGTCAGACACTTATTGCCTATTTTCAATAGATTACAAAGTTTTGATTCTATTTTAGCTAAGAGACTGGAAAAGAAAACAGAAAGGCAATTATTACTTCTCAGTCACTCTAATATCTTTAAAGGTCACATACTGGCAGGCACTTTGTGTAGTTTGTGGGAATTATTTGAAATTGCAGGAGAAGAAAAAAATATACCCGACTTGAATCTAACCAAGGTTTTAGATAGAGTGAAAATTATCTCCCATATCTCAAGACTGCATTGTCTTATAGTTAGTTAATTTGCATTGCATGCATCTTACAGCTTAATGCAATGTGTTCCATTACATTTTTCAGTGTTTTTCTTTGATTATTTTGTTGCATGGGAGGAATGAATTCAAGAGGATTTCAGGGTTAAAGTTTCTCAGCTGATGGGAGAGAGCTTTTGTATTGTCCCTGAAAGTGGTCGCAATAAGAAATGATGTTATAAGAATGGTAGGCTAGGGAAGGTACTCATATCTATGTATATATGAGCATACATATAGAGTCATATACATTCATATATGTACATACCATTTTTCAACATTAACATTTATAGATTATACAGAGAAAACTCAGTGATTAACATGGGTAAGAGCATGACACTGGGATGTTTATTGTGGGATACTTCTTTACAACTCCAGAGGCATTAAAGATCAGATGACCCTTTTTTTAGGGAAGGAAGGAGGAGGCCTGTTTGCTTTGAGTTATGTTTGTTTTCTTAAGACTAACTGATTTTCAGCGACGATTTAGTATCCAAACAATAACTGAATTAATTAGGAGAAACTTTGTCTCCTGTCAGGTAAAAGTGATGAGGTGGAATAGGTGAGCCTTGACTTTGGAAGGAAAATGAGTGTCAACTAAACATTTTACTCTTACTTTTTGCATTTGTGTGACATATGTGTATCCTTCCTTTGCAGATTCTTTTATTGAATGTTTCAAGTCACTCCAAGATGCTTTGGGGCAAGAAATGCAACTTAGCAGAGAAGTAGTGATCTTAACACTTAAATCTGGTTGATAAGGTATCTTTTTTTCACTGCTGTCCATACCAGGATATGACCTGCTCTGTTTTAAAGGCGTAATGATGTAACTGCAAGGTGAGGTGACTAAGTTAGGTAGCCTGTGCCTCACCCATTACCTGTCTCTCCGTTATGGAAGAGTTAGTGACAGGATGTGCAAGTGTCGTCTTGACAATCCTATTTTGCTTTTGTGATCTGTAGTATTCTTGCATAAATGAAAATCATGGCCTTTGTAGAGTTAATTTTTTACCTTCTTACTGTCACAGGTTTTATTACTAATACCATTGGTGTTGCTCAAATGGAGGTAAAAGACAAAAGAAAACTTATTTGAGACTGAAGTTCAGATTGTTTATAAAATGATTCAGTTCTTAGCAGTGATTGAGAAAATTCAGAAAAAGTTTGGGACTTGAATGATGGATTCCATGTCTGAGGAATTTAGTGGAAATAAAATTTTTCAGTTTTAGAAATCAGGTGTATGAAAGATCTATGTCTTTTCCTGTAGTTCAACTATTTAATGATTCATTTCCTCTCTCTTGAAATCTCTGTAATAAAGCTGGGAAGGCGAAGATGAAGAAAGAGGGGCACGTGTGCATGTAAGTACAGTTGGAAGTTTGATAGTGACAATTGCCACTCAGCTGGCATATGGGGTATCCTTCCCTTTGTCTTTGGTGCCCTTTCTTGAAAAATTCTGAAACATTTTGGTTTTGTCTTAAACCGGTGTTCATACTCTGAAGCTCTCTTGATCAGCTGGAGAGCATTCTCTAGAGTTAAGAGGGTTGTTTGCATCCATTTCTTTGGATATTTACATTATTCTGTTGCTGGGCATCTTGAAAAGAAATCTCTTAAACTTAACTTGAGATTTTATTCAGATTGTTTATAGTAGGTGCCAAAGTAACTCTCAGATATATTTGGAAGTCTAAGACCGAAAGATGAGAATTTCACACCATCTGTTATTTAGGATTGCCAGACTCACTTCAAGTACAGACAGTAGAATGCATCCTCTCTGCCTACATTAGGCAACTATAGTAGATAATCTGAATACAGATTTTTTTTTTAATGATGTCTTTATTCTCTTTTGATGTATCACACAAAAGTGAGAATAACGAAATGTACCTTCTGCCTGTCAAACCGCCACTACAAGACTCTTGACTTTCACAATATTTAGTACAGATCTAGGTTGACATTCAGCAATTGTTGCTGCCTGGAAGGACACAGGGAGTTTTTCACCAGAAATTAACTTCAATAACAATATCTGAAGCAGCCGCATTCATTGTCGATATCCTGATGGAATAAGGTCACCTCTGCTGCAAGAAAAACAAGAGAAGGAAACTGTAGTATTGTGCTTCATTTCTGAGGTCTAAAATTAAGCAGTGTCACCCCCTTGGCCACTGAACCATAAACATGTAGGTCTCTAGTGGATGGAGAGTGCAGATGCACTGTTAATCAGAACCTGCAAGGCCTATCTCACTATTGTCTGGCTTTCCATGCAAACACTATCTTTTAATGAGATCTTAGCTATTAGAAATCCTTCCAGGTTGTACTTGGATTTCAGTTCTTCAGGCATTCAACTTTTTTGATTACTTTAGCCTTGATCAGCATATTGGATTTTTGGTGTTACATGGGAGAGCTCCTTGGTAAGAGAAAGGTGTGGCCAGAGCTCTGCAGTCAGCCCTGTGTCTCAGCAACTTCTTCTTCACTGTGTGAATGGACGACTGTAAGAATTCTACTGCTTTCAGGCAGTCTGGACATTACAATGTTCAATTTATTGCATCCCTAAATATCACTTGATCTTTGCTATAGTGTAAAACTGTATTAAAGTAGCATCCAGAAGTCCCTGCTGATGCCCTGGTGTATAAGTTCCATACCTGCAGGTAAGAAAAGACAACATCTTTGCTCAGGCAACTTGCTTTTAAACAAACAAGACTGTTTCCATACGCCTTGGTTAAATGTTTTTCTCACACTACTTCTGTTGGCTTCTGTGAGAAGAGCTAAATATTGAATCCAGATTTGCTGAGTCATTGGTATCTTAACCACAGTGATATTTTTTTTCCTTTCACAGCCAGTGTATTTGCTTTCTGTTTTTCAGAGGCTGCTTTAAAGACAGGCTAATTTATTAACCAGAGGTGCTAACATTTGGAAAACAAAAAGCTCAAGGACACACATACAGTAGTTCTCAAGTTGCAGTGGTGTGGGGGATGTTTTTTGACTGATACTGTAAATGCAGAATTAGCATAAATAGCAATCATTACTCCAGAGTCTCTGGACTCTTAGGTGCTCTTGCTGTGAGCAGAATGTTCTCCAACATGCTGTGCTCCACTTACTGAGAAAATGAAAGATTCAGAGAGACCATGGATTAATGATCTCCAGTTGGTCACTTTCACTTGTGTAGATAACAGCAGGTAGGCTGAAGTCAAGAAAAAGCTCTAGTTCACTTATGTGAAGTTTTAAGGGAATGTCTGCCCTTCGAGTGTATGCTAGCACAATTCCCTTTTCAGTGTAGCAGAGTACTATTAATGAAATCACTGCTGGTTTTTTATGTTCTACTGCTGTTGACATTTTTTGCAGCTGTCAGATAAATGACTCAAGGCCTGTAAGTTCTGGGTCATTTTTCATTTATGGGATTTTTTCTCCTCTACATACTCAATTCTGACTTTTATTTTTATTAATTTCTTCTTGTACCTGAGGATCAGAGTGATATTTAATAGAATTTTTATAACCTTGCACAGAGATAAGGTTATTATCTGAAACTGCCTTTACCAACCTGATGCCTGCTTAGACAGGGCCAAATTCTGATATCCTGCAGTGAGCAGACTCTTTTATTCAAGCTGCTTGAGGTACTTTGCATGATGCCTCTAAACTTTAAAATTTTTTGTTGCTTGAATTTGTATGGCAGATCTAGAGCTTACAGTGTTTACTAGCAGTCTGAGTAATGGTGGTAGAAATAGGACACACAGTCGACTGCAAATAGTGACATTTTTGATTTAGCCGTTTTGGATTTTGACCTTCAAACTATAAACTGATCATTAAATACCCAGTTAGGACTTCAAAATCTTCATGAGCTATAGTAGAAATCTCTGTTATTGAACACAGTAGCTGAGATTAAGGTAACACTTAAATACACACAGAAGAATGTATTTAATAACCTTTAAGTAACCTCAATATCTCTGTGTTTGAAAGAATGGAACACCATGACTTACTCCTAATCAATCAAAAATTTATTTTGTTGATTCAGCTTCCTCAGTGACTTGGCAAGTTTCCTAAATTTGGCAGTGCTAAGAGATTACAGTCCGTTTTGAAATTAGCAGAAGTAGTTTGATATTGCTTGACCATTTTTGCCCTATCCAAATGATGTGTTCTACCTTTCAACAGTAATTACTATATAATTCTGTATGTTTCAGATTAGAATAGTTAATAGCAGTAAATGGCTCGTTTCCTTTTCTACTTCATTTAATCTCCAAGGTTTATTACCCCCAGTAGAGAGAGAGGAATGTCCATTGCAAGAACTTGTCCACAGTGTTTTCAAATGAGATTGCATGGAGGTGTATAGATTTTTGTGTAATTACTCGTCTGCATTTTTCCTGTTAACCTTTATTACTCATGCTGTTTTTCATCTCACTAACATCATATTTTTAAAGGATGAGAGCCACTTATAAACATTCACTTTCTGAATCAATACTCGTAGACCTGATCGAGTGAAAAATTAGTATTTTCACCATCCTTGCATTCTCTAAATCAATGCAAACTTGATTCTGGTTATTCCAATGCTACTAAAGCCCCTGCTCAGGGATTGATTTCCTTGGCTTCCAGGCTGGGTGGTGCAGGATGACTCACCGCCTAGCATGACCTTGTTCTCCACTGGGCTGGACACACCTACAGCATGTATCTGCTGGTCCAGTTCTCCTCTGTGGCCCAGTGACCCAACAGACCTTTGATGACATTTCATTTTGAAATACATAAAGACAGAGATGTCACAGTCTGCTTGTAATGCTTTTATGGAGAAATTGTAATAGTGTGTGTGTCTCAAAATGTAGTATGATGGCACATGGGGGTGTTTGAGGATAGAAAGGTGCCTAGGATAGCCCTGGAGGACAGTGGGGGCTGTGGAATGAGCTTCAATTGCGTTATCACAACAAGCCGCAGTCCTGCTGACTAGAACAAACTGTCCCTCAACCATACCTGGTTTCGTCTCAAAGAAACTACTGAGCAATGAGGACGCTCAGTGGCAATCAGACATGAACTGCTAAGCCGTCAGCCTGAGAGGACACTCAGTTATTATATCTGTTACATTGCAGTGTCTTAAAAAAACAGAATAGTCATATAATGACTATTCAGATCATAGAATCGTAGAATAGTTTGGGTTGGAAGAGACCTTTAAGCGTCATCGAGTCCAATCCCCCCTGCAATGAGCAGGGACATATTCTACGAGATCAGGTAGTCGTAGCCCTATTCAACTTGACCTTGAATGTTTCCAGCGATGGGGTATCTACCACTTCTCTAGGCAACCTGTGCCAGTGTTTCACCACCTTCATTGCAAAAAATGTCTTCCTTATATGTAGTCTAAATCTACCCTCTTTTAGCTTAAACCATTATCCCTTGTTCTATTGCTACTGTCCCTGCTAAAAACCTGTCCTCATTTCCCTTATACCCACCCTTTAAGTACTAAAAACCTGCGATGTGTTCTCCCCAGAGCCTTCTCTTCTCCAAGCTGAATAACTCCAACTCTCTAAGCCTATCCTCACAGCAGAGGTGTTCCATTTCTTGGATAATTTTTTGCCTCCTCTGGACCCACTCCAACAGGTCCATGTCTTTCCTGTGCTGAGGGCTCCAGAGCTGGACGCAGGACTTCAGGTGGGGTCTCACCAGAGCAGAGCAGAGGGGTAGAATCACCTCCCTCGACCTGCTGGCCACACTTCTCTTGATGCAGCCCAGGATATGGTTGGCTTTCTGGGCTGCAAGCACATATTGTTGGCTCATGTTGATGTTTTCATCCACCAGTATCCCCAAGTCCTTCTTGGCATAGCTGCTCGCAATCCCTTCATCCCCCAGCCTCTACTGATACTGTGGGTTGCCCTGATCCAGATGCAGGATGCTGCACTTACCCTTCTTGAACCTCATGAGGTTCACATGGGCCTGCTTCTCTAGCTTGTCCAGGTCCCTCTGGAAGGCATCCCATCACTCAGGCATGTTGACAGCACCACTTAGCTTGGTGGCATCTGCAGACTTGTTAACAATGCACTCAATCCCACTGTCTATGACACTGATGAAGGTATTAAATAGTACTGGTCCCAATACGGAGCCCTGAGGGACACCACTTGTCACCGATCTCCAACTGGACATCGAGCCATTGACCGCTACCCTCTGGCTGCTATCTTCCAACCAATTCCTCATCCACCAGACAGTCCACCCATCAAATCTGTAACTCCCCAGTTTAGAGAGCAGGATGTTGTGGGAGACCATGTCAAAGGCCATAGAGAAGTCCAGATAGACAGCATCTGTAGCTCTTCCCTTGTTCACTAATGTAGTCATGCCATCATAGAAAGCCACTAGGTTGGGTCAGGCAGAACTTGCCCTTTTTGAAGCCATGCTGGCTGTCTTCAGTTACCTCCCAGTATTACATGTGCCTTAGCATAGCTTCTAGGAGGATCTGTCCCACGATCTTCCCAGGCACAGAGGGTTATCATAAGATGCTTCTTATCTTGAGCCTGGATAGCAGAAATGACACTTATTATTATGAGTAAGGTTTGGTGTATAGTATTTTTCATTATAAGCCTGTTCTAACTTCCCCAAACACCGATAATTTTGGCATAAGTTTTTCCACCTCTTGAGTAGTTATTTTATTTTAATGCTTCAGTAAAAATGTCTCAGTCATTTAAAATAAAAATTAACTTAGGAGAAGAAAAATATTTTGCTTTTAAAAATAGCATAACAATTTTCTTCTTTGAAATGGTCTAGTGCCTTTGGGCTCAGGAGCAGGAGCACTACATTTGTCAGGATGCTTTTCTTCTATGCTCATGAAAATATAGTTATTTTGGAACAAATTATTAGACTCTGAAAAGCCACATGCTCATATACAGCAAAGTGTGCCATCAAGAAGCCTGTTGTTGAATTTTCTGCACGCTCAGGTGCAGAGCAAGTTCCCAAGTCTAACAGACCTTGAGCTACAGATGAAGTACAGCAGCTGAAACCATGTCTTTAGCACTGGGGCAGCAGGGCAGGGCTGGGAGATAGATGTTTTAGGTCTTTCTTGCAGTTTTGCTAATAATTCTGGATTCTCCTCTTGCCCCTATTCCCTGGTAGTTGATCCACACAAGGAATAGCTTGCCTTCATCAACTGTGCTTTTTATCAAAAGCGCTTGGTCTAGGCTGTTGATTTAAAAGATCTGAATTAAAATCCGTTGACTTCTAACGTCATGCTGAAATATGGAATTGTCGCCTTATTTGCAGGCAGTTATTCTTTTTTAAGTTTCCTTTTCCTTTCTCTACTTTTATTTTAAGAGATGTTTTACCCCCCACAGCTGAGATTAAATATACCATCTTATTTCAGCCTTTGTGTATGTAAATACTGATAATCTATTAATTGTTCTCATTATATTTTTAAAATTTCCTTTATTCAGTGCACAGCCTGGATGCTGAATAAAAAACCGAAATGTAATGAAAGCAAATATGATTTGTAGCTAAGATGAAAACTAACCAGCCTTTATGGATTTGTCATCGTTTACTACATAATTTTATTTAAGAACTTATTAGAAGTGCAAGGATGCTGAACTGAAGCTGCAAAGGGAGCTTGATTCTGTCATTTCCTATTTTCTGTGTGCTTGGCTTGTGGTTATGGTGAGGCATGAAGTATTTCATTCAATAATTATGTTTAAAATAAAGTTAATTATACAAAGCTACACAGTGCCACACACACATAAATACATTTAATGTCAAAATTGCTGAACAAAATATCTCCCAGAAAGAGCTTTACTATTACAGTTTTCACACTTCAACAGCAATTATGTAAATAGCAGACTCTGAACCCAAATGTTACTTCTTTTCCAATCATTAGATGAGTTTTATAGTTAATATTTTTATTGATCATTGACATTTCTATTTTTCAATGAGACCCATGATGCCCTACTGACAATGTGAAAAATTAGACCCCTGAATAAGATACTTAGCAAACACAGAGATCTATCAGTGGAAATCCTGTTGTTGATGTGGCCTTCTCATATCTTCTCAGTTATATCATATTTTTAAAATATGCTGAGCCACATCATATATTTGAGATATGCTGATCTTTCTGTATTTGGAAGTGAAGGCAGTATTTTACACAATTACTAATATCTAATATAAGGTTCGAAATAGCATATCCTCATAATGTAACAAGTAAGTATATTGTTAGCTAACACGGATAGTGCAATCTCATTGTGGGAGTTAAATGATGAGATGAAATGGCCCATGAATTGGAAATGCGGGTTGCAGTTCCTTAGGTATTATAGACTGTATCACTAATGAAGTAATTTGTTCTGTGTCCACTCACATTTCATTTGCTGCCATCAACAATTAAGAGATGTCGTAGTAAGGTCATTCCAGATTAACACCTTGTCTTTGCTAGGATCTCATTAAAATAGAAAGAAATTCTAATTTCTAGCTAAGATAATGTTAATTCAATGGGAGAATAAATATTGTGGAAGCAATTTGTGCAAGAGAAATAAATGTTAGAGGCATTGCTCTCTTTTTACCAGAAGAAGTAATTCTTACATGGAAAGACATCCTATTGAAAATAGTAGCAAGGCACATTACTGCAGGAATTGGCTTGGTACCTCAGCCTGGTTAAGGAAGTGTGTCTTCTTGTCTGAGCTTTGCACAGATGTGCAGACCCATAAATAAATTGAACAGAAAATGAGATTTCTCCCTTTGCCGGTTGCCAGTATTACAGCTAAACTGCAGAGAAAGTAATTTCTCCAACCATCATGCATTTACTTCTCAGTCATACTCGGAATCTTGTAACAGTGAAGAGCGTTGTAATTGACATTTCATTCTAATACCTTGGCTGCCTTGCCTGAATTCTTATTAGCTGATAAAGCTCATGGAAATCCAGAGTTTCATCATGTCTTGAATAATTTCAGTCCAGCCTTGTGGCAATCTAAGCGCTTAACCAGCAAAATAGGAAAGACAATATTTGGGGATTCTACTTTTCAAAATGAACAAGAACTCACTAACTGAAAATCAAGTTGTCCTTGTATAATGCAATTCTTTTTCAAGTTTTCAACTCAGGAAGAAGGAAAAAAAATAAAGAATATATATGCCAATTTAAATAAGTAAACTCACAGGCAGGAATTCATCCCAAATATAACTTCATTGAAGTCATGTTGCAGATGAATTTCATCATAATATGACATTTTTTAAAGGAGCAAAAAAATCAATAATCTTGTCTACAGATTTTGCATTACACCCCAGCTACTTCAAAGAAAATGTGATGTACATCAACTCATTCTTCAGGTCACACTTTCTGAATAGATATGGAGAATATTACACAGACTAAGGTATTGATCTCCCAGGTCCTCCAGAAATGAAGTGTCATGTCGTGCAACTTGCTCTTCTTTACCATTCCATCATGTTTTCACTCACATGGGCTTCTTTTCTTGAGCATGCATTACTTATAAGTCTTACTTCATCTGAAGTCTCTCAAAAATGCTCATTTTTTCAGCTTGCTTTTTCTGTGTATGTGTATGTGCTTTGTATCAGAAGTTCAAACAAGTTTATCTGACATGATAATTATACAGATGTAAAGATTTTTTATGCCTTTTTGTATTTGATTTGTATAAAAGTTGTGGGTTTTGGATTTGTTTCTTTTTCTTTAATTTTTTTTCTTTTTTTTTTTCAGTGTTGCAGGGTATCAACATCCATGCTAACCTTTTCAGTAATGGCATGACCACTGGACAGCTGTCTGCAAAATGCCTTATTAGTATTTGGCTCCTAACCACAGAATTTCACGTATATTTTTTTTATTGTTTGGCATGTAAAGAGGGATCATAAAGTTGTATATTCTGTACAGAAGGAGCAAGAAATTCTTGTAATCACTAAAATACAGAAACTTTCAAATGAGATTGCCACCTGGACACTTACAAGTCTATGAGGCTGGATGGGATCTACCCAACTGTGCTGAGGGAACTGCTGGGGGAGCTGGCCAGGCCATTCTCCATCATCTATCAGCAGTCCTGGCTAACAGGGGAGGTCCCAGATGACTGGAGGATAGGCAATGTAACACCCATCTACAAGAAGGGCCGGAAGGAGGATCCTAGGAACTACAGGCCTGTCAGCCTGACCTTGGTGCCAGGCGAGATTATGAAGCGATTCATTCTGGGTGCACTCACTGGGCATGTGAAGGACAACCAGGGGAACAGGCCCAGTCAGCATGGGTTCATGAAAGGCAGGTCCTGCTTGACCAACATGATCTCCTTCTATGATGTGACCCGCCTAGTGGATGAGGGAAAGGCTGTGGATGTCATCTACCTGGACTTTAGTAAGGCCTTTGACACTGTTCCTCACAGCATCCTCCTGGAGAAACTAGATGCCCATGTTTTGGATGGGTGTACTCTTCACTGGATAAACAACTGGCTGAATGGCCGAGTGCAGAGAGTGGTGGTGAAGGGAGTGAAATCCAGCTGGCAGCCGGTCACAAGTGCTCTTCCCCAGGGCTCAGTTTTGGGTCCAGTCTGGTTTGACATCTTTATCAATGATCTGGATGAGGGGATTGAGTGCTCCCTCAGTAAGTTTTCAGAGGACACCATGCTGAGTGGGACTGTTGATCTGCTGGAGGTTAGGAAGGCTCTGCAGAGGGATCTGGACAGACTGGAGCGATGGGCCGAGGCCACCTGTGTGAGGTTCAACAAGGCCAAATGCCGGGTCCTGCACTTGGGTCATAACAACCCCATGCAACACTACAGGCTTGGGGAGGAGTGGCTGGAAAGCTGTGTGGCAGAAAAGGAGCTTGAGGTGTTGGCAGACAGCCGGCTGAACATGAGCCAGCAGTGTGCCCAGGTGGCCAAGAAGGCCAATGGCATCCTGGCTTGTATCAGGAACAGAGTGGCCAGCAGGAGTAGGCGGGTGATCGTGCCCCTGTACTCAGCACTGGTGAGGCTGCACCTGGAGTACTGTGTTCAGTTTTGGGCCCCTCAACTACAAGAAAGACATTGAGTTGCTGGACCGTGTCCAGAGAAGGGCAACGAGGCTGGTGAGGGGGTCTAGAGAATGAGTCTTATGAGGAGTGGCTGAGGCAACTGGGACTGTTTAGTCCAGAGAAGAGATCGCTAAGGGGACACCTTATTGCTCTCTACAGCTACCTGAAAGGAGGGTGTAGTGAGGCAGGTGTTGGTGTCTTCTCCCAAGTAACTAGCGATAGGACGAGAGGCAATGGCCTCAAGCTGTGTCAGGGGAGGTTTAGATTAGCTATTAGGAGAAATTTCTTTACTGAAAGAGTGGGCAGGAATTGGAACAGCCTGCCCAGGGAGGTGGTTGAGTCCTCATCCCTGGAGGCGTTTAAAAAACATGTAGATGTGGCACTTCAGGACATGGTTTAGTAGACGTGTTGTTGTTGGGCGGATGGTTGGACTCAGTGATCTTAGAGGTCTTTTCCAATCCGTGATTCTATGATTCTATGATTCTACCAGACTACTGAAGACAGAGTTTCTCCCCGAGTCTTAATATCTCTATGTCAAGCAGGAAAGTATCTTGAAAGCCTAGCAGTCAGGCAGGTCACTGTGGAGGTGAGCACAGGGGCAGGATTTCTCACAGGCTCCATGGCATTTGCCACAGAGCCGAGAATCCTGAAACTCCAGCTCCAGAGCTCCTTACTCATGGGGAAGAATGAAAAATGTGAACAAAAAGACAGCTTTGCCTTGTCATTCCTCTTTTAGGCCTCCGAGAATAAACACCTGCTAGTAAACTAAAGGTGCTCCTTGCCGTTCTCTACCATTGAGGTCAAAACTGGCATAAATCTGACTGTAAATATAAAATTTCACTCCTGCTCTTTGAGTGGGTCTGACAAAGGCCTCTTACTCATCCGAACCCCTGAATCATGCCCAGGAACTGTTTGGGAGCATGCTAGTTCATGCAGACCACAGCAAGGTCAGGGGTGGGTCCAGCGAACTGGTAGCACAGACAGCCAAGATCCACTGCCCGGGGAAATTGTCTTTTAGCTTTGTACAGCCTGGGAGCATATGCCTGACCCCGAAGATTTAGCACTTTGATTCCAATATGAAATCACACTTGGAAATTTGTGAACCAAAATTATTTTGGTTATTCTGAAAAGATACTTCTATTGTTTTGCCTCTGTGTATAATTTAAAAAAAATAAAAGTGTATTTTTTTCTAAAATGGAAGATCTGCTGTAGACACTCTTAACTACTTGTGCGAACATCACTCAGGCTCTCAGTCCTATAACTTACATGTCACCTTGAGCTCTCGTTTCCTTAAGGGACATATTATCTCTGTGTTTTGTTAAAAGCTTCATGCATGACAAACAGTTTCAGGGGAATACATTGCTGCTTTGCTACATTTGAGCTGCTCAGAGGTAACGGTCCATGTGCATGCCTTACCTTGTGGAACCCTTTTGGGAATCAGAAGCTGTTCTGGTGAACACACTGTTGCGTGAAACACAGATAAATATCTCATATTTATCTTGGACACTGGGGGGGAGGAAAATGCATACAGGCTGTATGATGAATGCTGGGTAACATCTTTCCCTGTGGTAATTTTGTTCCTGTGTTTGATCCCTGTGAAGTAACTGTCTATATGCATCTGCATGCTCTTGTACAGAATTTGTTCTCTCTCATATTCTCTTCTTTGGTCTCCTTCTCTTTTGCAGAATTAATTTCTTGCTCTTTCAAGACTCTCCATAGGCTTTCTCAGTACTACGTACAAACTATCCTGTTCTTGTTAAGCTGTCAACTCGTTTGTCTGATTGGTTTGCTGTGGTCGCTTTCTTTAATTATGTTTGAAGGAGCTTCCTATAAATACTAGCAGCTTTCTCTTTTTTTAAAATAGTTTTGTGTGCCTGTTTAAGTTTATTTTGTGCAATAGCAAAATACCAAATCTTCTTTAAAAGTCTCCATGGTGCTCACGGAATACTTGACACCAGTCAAGGATCTTTTCACACTAGGATCATTTATCTGTCATGATGGTCATATCCACCCCTCCAGCTATCTAAAAAATAGTTGTCTAGCCATGTGTGTCAAACTAGACTGTAAATATTACTGAATAGAGACAGTATTTTTGTCCTGTGTTTGTACGGCACATGAAATAATAGAGGTGTCACCGAGTCATGACTTCTTTTCTTTCCATATACAAATGCAAAACCAGAGTTCTCCAACAGAACAGACAGCATGCACGACAATCCTTACTTTCAGAGTCCCAGGACAGGTGGTAATGACCAGCTCCTAAGAAGAAACTTTATTTTAAAAACTAAGCAGGTTCTCTGCTGCTTGTAAGACTCTGTAGAACCCGAAGCAACTGCCTAGAAGTTTTCAACCTTGCCTTGTGCAGATTAAATATTCTTCCAGACACAAAGAAGGGGAGCTTGAGAAACTGTGTAGAGGAGATTTATTGACCTCATTTTCCAGAACTTGGGGTGGGAAGAGCTGTCTGGAAAGTGAAAATCGATAATGGGTCCTGAAGATAAATCGGGGATGGTTCTTACTATCACTGTAGTTGACATACCTGGAAATATATGTATACAGATGCGTACGGATGTTGATAGTACATATATGTGTGCACATGCCTATCTGTAATGGCATGATCCTTCATTTCTGTACTCCAAGCTATTGAATAAAAAAGTGGAGAACATAATTGTTTCAGAAGAATTATCAAGTGTAGCAAATCTGTATCAGTTTCAAATCAACTACTTCCCTCCTCCAAGAAAAAATCTGACAAAATTCAGCATAAAATTCAGTAGTGCGCTTCAGACTTGCCTTTAAAACTGTCATGTTCTAGATATCCCTACTTCTTATGCTCAGATTTTATTTTTCACATTCACAAAGTTAGAGTCTAGAAGCTCCTTTCCATATAATACAATAATAATAAAAAATAATTATTAATTATATTAATAATATAGCAACAGATTGAAAGATACGTAAAGATATATATAGTCCTGAAAGTGAAGCTGTATCAAGGAAAATAATTTTCTGCTATGGTAAGAAACTGTCAACTTTCACACAAAAAGTCACTAACTTTTTTCTCTTTTGAATTATAATTTTGGCACTTTCATATAACACCAAGGTAATAGATTTTCATTATATCCAGAGTGCGAAAACATTGGCTGTGGAAAAAGCAACAGGGCTCAGATTAATAGGAGCCGACAAGCTGACCAAGGAAGCAGTGGCAGCATGGCTGGCACCATGGCTCAGTGGTTGTGACAGGCAATTAGTGAACAGAGCAGAACAGATGTAACAGGAGGCAGCAACAATTTACTGAAGCATTAGCTTGCTCACTCTGTAGTGCAGAGTGCTGACACTGTTTGCTGATACAATAAATACTAATGTGATCTTGGGAGGGGAAAAAAGGCAGTGTGCACAGTCATCATACAGGACTGAAAAAATTTACCACCCAATAACACCCCCCCCAAGCCCGCTTAGACTTAGGGGTATCAAAACAAAATAAAGCTGTCTTCTTGGCTTCTGAAGATGAGGTTGAGATTTTTGCCTCATTACCGCATTGCAACATTCTTGGAAAAAAATAGCATACTATAGAGAATTTATAATAATGTGTTCATCTTTCACAGCACCCAGTGTGGATGCACAATGTTCGTTTTATTTCCCCCTGTTGTTCTGGGACGGGCGTACATTACTGCAGCTCTTTGAGGTTGCTGCTGGTTGGTGTGCTGATGTAGAGAGAGAAGCCTGCTATGTCCTTACCTATGTGGTCAGAGAAGAGAACAACAAACATGTGGGAAGGTTTTGTGGCTACAAGTGTTGCTTTGCAATTCTTAAAACCCAACCACAAAATTTTTACCTTGCTTTTTAAGATTGCTTTTTAAAAGAGAGAACAAATCTCACAGTGTGAGGCAGACTTATGACTAGTGGTTCCAGAAGGATATGGGTAGATGTCGTCAGCGTCAGAGGACAAAGCTGTCAGTATGTATGGGGAAGTTGAGACTGGAAGAGTCACCATTTTGTACTATAGTAAGAATTGTTATGATTTTCTAAAAAGTAGCAGTGAAACTATTATTTTGCTGTTAACAGCAGAGCATACAACATCTTTCTGTAAATTGACATAAATTCTATGTGGTATGGAAGCATATATTTTATTTAGAACTGGAGAAAAAAATGGTCAGCCTTGTGTGTACAGTCCATGGAATCACTATTGACATGTCGTATTGATAATATTAACAACACAGTAATTTTCTCCAGTCCCACACAGATAGGGCATTTACTTGCAAAGTATTATGAATTAGGTCAGTTGAACCTAGGAGGAGGTTTACTGTCTGTGCTAAGCACCGGACCTTAAGGGCCAGTTTCCTACCACCAGGTGAAGCTTGAGAATAATTTTTATGGTACCAGGTCAAAAATAGTCATGTTTTGCTTCAGTTGTTCCTCCCTCACTGAGAAAGCATGTTTTATGACAATGAAGGCATGATATGGTGTCATTCAGTCCGGGTCATTTCATTTTTGTACTGCAAAGACTCATGGAGGGGAAAGTTGCTGCAAGAGCCAAGGGATCTCCTCTGCCTGCCTGTGGCTCCAGGTGGCTGCAGTGGAGGTAGGGATGACTTCTGGTGACTTCTTACTGTTTCTGGCTGATTTTCCATGGTGAAGAGCCTCTACTATCCTCTTTTTAGCTATCTCCTTCAAATACTGGTGCTTGGGTGCAAATATAGCAAAATGCACTTAGCATGCATCCTGTTTTGTAGCACTTGTTTCTCTTTAGCAGGAAACGCGTAGTTCTGCACCCAGAGAAGTGCTGTCTCTGAGCCCTTGAGGTAAAAAGCTTGTGTCATATTCAGACAATACTGTTTTACTCAGTGGAAACGGCCATACGTGAATACTTGAGAAATACATTATTTTAGTGTGGGCTTATTAAAGAAGATGAAATTTTTTTCATGTAAACTAACACAAAGACTTTTCAACTAAATTGGAACAAGATGAAACACCAAAGTTTTTCCTTAAAATCAGAAGAATCATATTAATTTGTGTCAAGAAGGGGTTTTTTTTACAAAAATATGTGTGCGTATATGTGAGTCAAAAAAAACCAGATGGTATTTGAGAGACTGATGTCTTCATTACTTAAGTGTATAGCTAATTCAGTTTCAATTAGAAGTGGAGTTGCAAGCTGAGAAGAGAATGGGGAAAGGAGGGGTGTCCTAGCAAATGGCTTAAAAAGAAAAAACCACCACTGCCACCACCGAAAACAAATTAAGGAAATGGGAAAAATATAGAATACAGAGCCAGTTTTTTTAAAAGAAGACAGAATGCCTAGTTAGTAGTAAGCTCTGTATTTATGCTGCACAAAACTCTTCATTGTAAAAGATTTGCATACCTATTATTTTGAGAAGCTGATGTTTCTCCAGTCTATGCATCAGGCCTTCCAATATTCATCAGAGAGAACTTAATCTGTGGAATTTCCCTTTCCTTGTCCCACAAAATTTGAATCAGACTTTTCCTCAGACCTAAGTTAAGGGACGGTCATTTTCCTCCTGTCATTGACATGCACCATGCAAGTGTTGGCTGTGGGTCAGCAAACAAATGCCCCAAAGTTCTGGACCGAGGTCACCACCACCACTCCTATGGCAGCAGAGATCTCCTACTGCTTGGGAGATCCTAGGGCACCCAACAGTGCAAGTGACAGGAGTCCTTCTCCCAGGTCCTCAGTGAATGCTTGTCTTCCTAATGTTTCTCCTCCAGCCTCCTCCAGAGCCTTTGGTTCATAGTTGACTTCTACCTCTGAAGCTGGAAAAGAGAAGAGGCAGTTTATTCTTCTTCACTGTTCTTCCCAGGCACGTACCATATCTGAGGTTTCTCTCTTTCTCAGTTAAACTGTCACTCGCTTTTAGCTAACATGTGCAGTCCTGTCTCTCAAGATTGCTAAAGGTTCAGGTTTCAAATCTTGATGGCAAAATAAAGTTATAGTTATGTAATTTTGCTATTACTTTCTTCAGAGAGATATGTTTCCTAGGACCTTATTTAAGTTGGTTAAAATAAAGTTCTTGAGATCACAAAAAAAAGGCAAAGGGGAATTGCCTATTGAACCTTAAATCTCGTGGGATTTTTAAAAAAATATTTCAAGAGAAGAAAAATGTCTTTTCTTAAATCAGTCACTGTAGCTGGAAATGAAAGAGTAGGTTTTTTTCTCATAAGTTCTTCAGTTCTGCAAATGTGTATGTGGTGTGGTATTTGATTACACAACAACCGTCTCCTTGTTTGGTGCAAAAGATGGCTGGGGAAGGAAGCAGAATTATGGCTGGAAAAGGAACTGTAAGTGTAGGCTTGAGTTTTTCAGAAATAACAAGCTACTAGGATCTGCTTCTCCACCAAACCATACAGTTTTCTATAGTCAATTTAATTCTTGTAGCTGTTACTGAATGGTGTTTTCATGTTGGGTCAGGTAGGACAGCAGTGCTCTCTCTTCAATTCGAATGTTGAAGTTATTATTGGAAGTTGGAGGGCTTAAGAAGGAGAAGTAAGTGAGGACATTGTTTTTCTCTTTCATGCAAGCCTAATTCTTTGCAAAGAGTGGGCATAGCCCTATTTTCCCTGCCAAACTGCAGCTGTCATGTTTTACAGTTTCCAAAACTGTTCCTCCAACCAGTTTTGTTCTGCTAAGCTTTATTTCATTTCAGTGTTAGGGCCACATGTCTCTGGCTCCAGAGTTTTCTGCCTAGCTACAAGCCCAGTGCTTTGAGACCTGTCACCAGGATTGTTTCCTTCCTTGTGTTTCCAGCTATTGTCTAAAAGAGCTCCGTATGCCTCCTGAAAAAGGATTCTTGGTATTGTAGCAACTTTCTGCCTGTGGCTCACTACAGCAGTCATGAACCACTCTTGGCACCACAGCACCTGATGACTTGAGTTGCACCATACAAACAAGAGGAGAAGCAAGAAGTAGCAGCCTGGTGCTTGAAATAGTGGGAATGACCAATAAGAGCCAAGAGGAGGATCCACAGAGGTGAATAATGAAACAAGAGAACTGGGTAGCCAAAACCAGTTGTGGTGAATAATGAGGACAGAAAAGGATGCTTGACTCCTTGAGTCTGTAGGACAGAATAGTAAGCAACAGGATGAATTTTGGAATGTCCTTCTGTCCAAAGGAGCTGACTAACTTACCTGAGTAAAATTCTTATACCAAAAACCTCAAGGCGGTTTTATTCAGGAGCCTGGGTCTTTATGCCTCCTCTTGATCTTCGTCCTCTCTTTTCCACCTTTGAGGTTTAAAACCCATTTACTCTTTCTGCTTCGCTCTTCAATTTACTCAATGCAGGGGCTGGCCATGCACTCAGCTTCCCCTGGATATGTGCCCTTTGTGGCCTGGCATCCAGCTCTGGTACATGCTTTGCTACAAATAGGTCTCATGGCAATTGGTAGTTAGATTAAACTGTTTCTCTTGCTCTAGTTTCTCCCTAGCTACAAGTCCAAAATTGGTTGCAGTTACAGTCTTCTGGAGTTTCTATTATAATTCTGATCCCTTGAGTCACAGCTTATTGTTCTAGAGGCCAAATGCACTGTATGAAAATGGCATCTCTATTTTTGGAAATAACCTGTCCTTTAAGTTAATGTATCAGAAGTATTACAAAAATCAATGACTGTGGCCTGTGGTATTTCTCCAAGGTTAGACCAGGATTGCTTTTTGTCTGTGCCAGACTTCAGAAACAAGTATTTTTGGAGGTCATAGACCTCATACCCCTTCTAGAATTGCTGAGCAGGAATACTACTTGTTACCTGTAAAAGAGACTGAATTTGACATCTAGGATGTGGCCTGATAACACAGCAGGAATATGATTTATGTTTGTTAAAGCACTGTCAGAGAGAGTTGCCACCTGGTAGATTTTTAAAAAAAAAAGATTTTATAATTTGTGTTTCCTGCAAAGATTATTTGACACTAATAAAAAATTGCTGAATAAATAACAACACTGTGTGAAAAAAAACCAAAAGACACATGGTAAGATATTTCAGAAAAGTTCATCCATATTTCAAATCAAACTAGTCATAGATTTGCACTTCAAAATGTGTCAGTGGCATTTATAATGAAACCAAGATACATAGAAATATTACAGTGCCGTAGCCCAGAAAAGAGGTGGCATTTTTTTGGGTTAATTAAGGCAGAAGTGGATTCAGAAGCAAACTCTGTGTTGAAAAAGGTTATTAACATTGCATGTCAACCTTCATGAGATTTAAGATTACTTTCATTTTCTTACTTTGTATATGTGAGTTCCCTTGTAATAATAGCCTTGTGACTGTTATCAGATGTTATCAGCTAACAGCTGATAGGCTTGAGTTCCTTTATGACAAAGGGATAATCCACAATTGTATTCTAAAGGATTCCAGTGTAATTCCATATTTATAATAGATAGGGCTTTGATTTGCTTTGCTCTATTTGTGACCGTAGATCTTATTCACACTACAATATTATTTTTCTCAAATGGTTTTCTATAATGCTAAACTCTATAACTTCTGAAGCTCAAAAACGTAGGTAAGGATTTCACAGATATTATAGATGGAGAATAGAGGTATTGACAAAGCAAACTCAAAATATCCACTGCTTTTGTTGATCTAGATGAAGATGCTGCAGAGTTAGTCTTTTAAAGTATTTATGTTTTGTAATATATTAATTCCTGATGTGTTTTTTAACAATTAGCAAAAATGGCTCCCAGCTTCTGAGCAGAGTGTGCTGCCCACAGGGTGAGTGGCTATGGTCTGTCTGTGGCCACATCTGCTAATCAGAGGCCTGCAGTGAGAAATACAGGTAGAGCTGGGATGGACATTTCTGCGGAGATAAAGTATTCCTCCTCCGGCTTCCCAGAAGCACATGCTTCCCCACAGAGTTTGAACCATGATGCAAAGGAAACAGCCACAGCAGCAGCCTAGGTTTCTCAGTTTTTCAGCTATTGCACTCAAAGTCTCATTACTGGCAAAAGGGAACATGCAGTAAACGTGTAGATCCAAGATTTCATTGTCAGTCTAACTTGACAGTCTGACCAAAATACAATAAAAAGTAATTCTTAGTCCAGTTATGATATTCCTGTCATTAATAGTCCAA
>Ga0065711_1003602_pt1 | contig 41224 bp, 19 predicted proteins | sample Hoacrofraction12_FD_59098 | JGI IMG/M metagenome (GOLD analysis project Ga0065711, IMG submission 59098) | Hoatzin crop microbial communities from Cojedes, Venezuela - Epithelial fraction 12 v2 (version 2) | ecosystem: Host-associated > Birds > Digestive system > Esophagus > Crop | place...
TTCCCCTCTACACTGCCCTAGTGAGGCCCCATCTGGAGTACTGTGTCCAGTTCTGGGCTCCCCAGTTCAAGAAAGATGAGGAGCTACTGGAGAGAGTCCAGCAGAGGGCTACGAGGATGATGAGGGGACTGGAGCACGTCTCCTATGAGGAGAGGCTGAGGGAGCTGGGCTTGTTCAGCCTGAAGAAGAGAAGGCTGTGAGGGGACCTAATAAATGCTTATAAATATCTGAAGGGCGGGTGTCAGGAGGATAGGGCCAGACTCTTTTCAGTGGTGCCCAGTGACAGGACAAGGGGCAATGGGCACAAACTGAAACATAGGAAGTTCCGTCTGAACATGAGGAAGAACTTCTTTCCTCTGAGGGTGACGGAGCACTGGAACAGGCTGCCCAGGGAGGTGGTGGATTCTCCTTCTCTGGAGATATTCGAGACCCGCCTGGACAAGGTCCTCTGCGACCTGTTGTAGGTGACCCTGCTTTGGCAGGAGGGTTGGACTAGATGACCCACAGAGGTCCCTTCCAACCCCTAACATTCTGTGATTCTGTGATTCTGTAAATATTCAGTTCTACTTGCACAGTAGCCTCAAAAGAATATGGAAGAAATAGCCAGGGTGTTGAAAGGGAGAACAAGAATAATCGGGGTTATGGAACAAGAATAATATGAAAAGAGATTGAAAATACTAAGCCTTTTTATTTTGGAGTAGAACAAATAAGAAATATGATAAAGAGATCAGAGGTAATTACTGGTATAGAGAAGGTAGATCAGGAATGCTATTCACCCTTTTTCTTAACATTAAAACAAGAAAATATACAACAGAATGAAAAGGAGGCAACCTCAAAACTGATAAAAAGAAATACTTTCACTTGGTTCCCTGGCAGAATTGCTTACTAAAAGGTGCCACAGAATTACAGATTTTAGCAAGATTTTTTTTTTTTTTAAAATGGTCTGCTAACATTAAGAAATATTCAAAATGTGCCAGTTATGTCACCTCCAAAGTTCCCATTTTCACTCAAAGTTGGCAAAAACTTCATTTTGAGGATTATTCAATAACCAGGCTTCATGGGGAAGTAGGGGAGTCTAGCCTGCGTCAGACGCTGGTTAAGGTAAGAGATGGGACACTGCTTTTCTTGCATGCAAGGTGAAGTGGTTTTGATGCCTTCTGCCCTCTCAGTCAAGATGGGAAATTCAAATGAGCTGAACTGAATGGTTAGTTATGTACTGTTCATCCACAGAAGCTGTGATGTGGAAGTGTCTGGGGTATGGACTGTCCTTGTTGGCAAGTAGAAATTGTAAATGGAGAGAATGTAGCATAAAGCTGTGGCAATCAAGTTACCAACTACAGTTTTCTAGATGGGCTTCTATGCTGTTGAGAAGCTTCCACAGCTAAGCAGAATAAGGCCTCATTTGTGTCTCTAATCCAGATTCAGTAAATGGTGTTGAGAAGCTAATGTGGCAGGGAAAATGTGACTGGAAGGGAAGAGTCTACATAGAGCTGTGAGCTGAAAACTGATTTACCTTTGAAGATTATTTGGTTTTTGGTTCACTGAATTTTTACCCCATTTGTAAGAAAGTAGCATTGATTATTTGTCTTTTCTTTGTCCAATGCTAAGGTAGACAAAAGAAGGATAATTTTTCTGCAGTACATCCAAAAGTCAGTGTGGATGCTTGGGCACCTATACAAAGCAAAGACAACATGTGTGTTCTTATTTTACCAATGATAGCCTTATTAAGATAATATTTTATGCATGGACCTTTCTTTCATGTGGTGTTTTATTTAAGACTGACGCACTGCATAGTGCATTCTTGGGAGCATATGTCCACCTTTAATCCATGTCACCCCTAGATCAGGTCAGGCTGTAACACCATACTGGTATTAAATGAGTGATGTAATCCTGGTCTGGTTCCAAAAGTATCCTATTAAACAGATGTACATCCTTAATCATATCATATATCTGACTGATGCTTCTCTAGTCCTTAATCTTACAGTAAATGCATATCTGATCTACTGCAGACCAAAGTCCTCCACTGATTAGCACTAGATATGGCTTTGGGTCAGTATCTTTAAGTGTATGGATCCTTTAGAAGAAAAAGAATCTTAAATGTTCCATTCATGCTAAAAAATCTGCAGTGATTTTTCCTAAACATTGAATTCTTCAAGTTGGTACTGTCCTTTGTAGGGCTATTGGCTTGTCATCAAACACAGAAGCTTTCTCTGTTCCCCATGCCATCACCCATGCATTTTAACATACGTAGGTTTTGATGTGAAACGTCTTGCCGCTTTGAGGCTCTTGGAGATATATCTTGATTCATACTATTTCTTTCTCTCTGGTGTTTGGCAGCAGCCAGGTCATGTTCTGGAGAGGCTTCAGGTAGCAGTGCATCTCTTCTGTGCAGGCTGTTCAATTCATACAAACTTCTTATAAATTTTTGCTAGTAAAAATTTGTTGTACTTTGTATGTGCATCTGGGGAGACTTTGCCTTTCCCCCAAATACATGATCTCTGAATATTTGCTTCATGTAGCCTGAAATCACTCATAGGTGCTCAGTTTTATGCTGCTCTGCTTTGCATTCCATGATCTACCTTAATTCGAACATTACTGGGAAACCTTAGCACTGGAGGTGCTATCCCAGTGTTACTGTGCTTGCCCTGGCAAACGGGTTGAGACGCTGCCTGCATAACATTCATGCTACTGTAAATATGCACTAAGAATGCACTTGCATGAAAGACAGAGCAACCAAAGGCATCATACGCTGTATTTTAGACTTTACATATCCATACTATATTAGAAGAAACGTGAAAAAAAGATTTTTACAACATTAATAGATTATAGCAAAGCTGTTTTGAAATTTTCATTATAAAGGGTTTTCAAAAGTGGTTACTGGGGGCTTAATTTTGTTCCCAATAAAGCAGATGTTGCCGAGTTGCAGATTGCCTGGCCTAGGAGACTGGGAAAACCCGCTCTAAAAAATTATGTTTAAATGGTCTTTTAGGCTTGGTCCAAATCATAGAGTAGCAATTACCCTTAACTTGAGCAGGGGCTGCACCAGATGTTTCACAAGAAATGACAGAACTTTACAATAGGGAGATTCAGGCTAAACCATTTCCAGTTTTCTGTCTGGTTTTCTCAAGCAGCCATATTCCTTCCAAAATATTTACTTTTATTCATGAATGTTCTATGTATCCTTGAAAGTGGTGTTGGTAACTCCACCACTGTGGTGTTTATGTTGTCAGCCAGTCTGAGAGCATCTGTGTCATGGCCATGTTACTGTAAATCTGACCATTCTACATGCAGAAATTTATATGTACTGTATGAGAAATACATTATATGAAAAGTACTTTCTTACATGGATTTTTTGTTTGTGAAACACAGGCAAAATGAGGGGTATTACTTCATGCTGCCATCATCTAAGTGCCAGGCACAGAAAGAAGACTATTTCCATGCTAGATACATGCTTCCTACCAACACTTTGGGGATGGGACAACTAAGACACTTCCCTTATGCTTTGTAAACTAACTTAGACTGAATTGTTGAGGAGGTATTTTTTTCAATGTTCATGTGACTCACTTCTCCCTCTTTGTATTTATATTTCTTCTAAAAGTATGAGGAATCTGAAGAAAAGCAGTGCATGGGAGAACTTCAATCCACTTTTGCAAATTCATGAAACTCAGCTAGTACATGGGTTATTCAAACTGAATCTCAACATGGAATCTTTTGAAATTGGTTCATCTGTCAAGAATATGCTATTTCATTTAAACGATGAAAAGACTAAATAGATTCCATAATTTAGTAATATTTTGGCTTCTGACAGCTCTTCTTTTTCCTCTACTCTTTACATTTCTGAGATTTGTTTTCTCCTTGATGCCGTATTCTCATGAGAATTACAGGTGGCAAAAGAAGTAATTTGAGGAAGAGTTAGGAGGAGAGTTTCTTACAGTAATAGGTTCCCAGTTCCTTCCCTTTTTTTATTTTTTTCAGCATCATACAGATAATTCTTATCTTAGGAAACTAATCTGAGTATTTGGTAGTGACCGGTTGGATTTGGCCTCTTGAATTTGGGCCCCTTCTCAATACAAACGCGAAGCTGAAAAAAGTCATGTTGAATCTTTTTCTATGTGATGCATCAAAAGGTTCAGAAAAAGTTCATTTTATTTTTACCTGAAGAATCATGGTTAGCCAGAAACTATGCTTTCAGAACCTGCAAACGGTCCATTTATTTGCCAGCATCAGAATGAGGCTCAGAGTTGCAGTGAAAACATCTTTTTGTCTGCTAATGTAATGGGTGCTTATTTTCTGCATCAGGGTTTCATTGTAAATCCATTTTGTCTCCCTTGGTCAGAAATTATAAATGACAACTGGTCCCAAGGTAAAGAAAAGAAAGTATTATTTTGTAGAGTAAAAAGGGGTTAAATCACTTTTTATCATGACTGTCCTCCTGGTTATGACATATTCAATGTATTATTTAGTTTAAGTGCATGATTAAGATAGAACCGGGGTACTTCTGGGGAGCATTTTCACAGACGTTATACTTACAGTACCTTATTCGGTGGTACAGAAGAAAGAAAAATGACATGTCCCTTTGTGAACCTATCCTTTTAAAATTAGGTTATAGATTATATAGTGGTGTGAGATCCTTTATGAATTTCTGGGTCAGAGGTACTTTGTTTCCTTTCTTTTATACAGCAAAACCCTTGTATCTTTATTAAAAATTTATTTGCTGTCAATAATTAAATGCTTATTATTTGATCTTTAATGGGGTCATGATTCCCATATTCCCATATTAATGAAATAATGTAAAAGTAAAAAATGCTTTTCAGTTGGAAAAAGTACTTATTATTCTTTCTTTGTTCTGACTAAAATAGTTTATCTTAAATTAAAACTAAAAAAAAGAATTTTCTTTAATCTTGGAATTAAATTAGTGCTAATTAGTTCTATTTTCTCTACAACATTCAAATGCTAAAGTCTTAGTCATTTCTTCAGAGTATTAATAGTGCCCTTTGGCTGTAATCAAGATTATCTTCAATTAAAAGCAATACAATTAACTGAGTTATATTAACAGTTATTGTTCTCAAATCACAGGGTTAAGAACACAAAATCCTGTGTGTTTTCAGCATGGGTACATTGCAACGGTGTATGATGCATGGACATATTATTTACACGTTAAAACTAAAAGGCACTAACCTATAGCGTTCACTGATGAAATCCCTATAGATGTAATGAACTTCAAAAAAAATGTGTTTTTTTTTAAAGTGGTAATGTAGACAGAATTAAGAGATACTTCAGTAAACTAAAACATGTTTTGGATTTGGTCAGCGCTCAAGTAGTCTCCACTCCCTGCCCCCCTACACCCCTTCCCCAGCACTTTTTACTGCAAACTCTGTAAATTATGGGGCATTTTCAATGAGTGAGTTCTGCTTGATATTCACAGCTGTTATTCTCCTTTGTGAAGAGTTAAAGAGCATTTGCCAGTCTGCAATAATTCATCTTATTTTATTAATGCTCTTTTTTTAGTTCAGAAAATGTTATATACAGTAATACGGGATTTCAGTTGAAAATAGAAGTATTTCATTCAAATTTCTTAATGTATCCACTATGAAAAAATGCTGGTCCTATAGAAACAGAAAAAAAGCTTTTCATCCATGCTTGTAGAACATCTCTTTCTGGCTTCAAAAGCTAAGCACAGAATATGGGAAAATTTTGTTAACATTGCTGTGTTTACAAACAAAAAGTATAAACATCTTGAGCAAACAAAACTGATGAAGGGAACCATGCTTGCTTGTTAGATTACCACCCCAACAGCAAAAATAGAGTGTGATTCTGTCTCAGTAAAAATTAATAGCAGTTGGTGATACAAAAAAAAAAAAAGCTTAACAGTTGCAAAAATATTCTTATGGTATTTCTAATAAGCACCTGTCCATATCACTTCTATAATGTATTCCAGCCAGAACAGAAAGCTCTGGGCACTTCTAGTGGGCTCCAATACTTGAAAGTTTCCATCAATTTTGATTAATTTTTTTATACTTTAGATGCTTTACTAAATTCTAATCTGTTTTATTTTTATATAGATTCACCTGTTAGTAATCTGCAGACTGTGACGCTGTTTTTTCTGTGTTGCTGCTCTTTAGGACCTAATGAGGTAAATAGCATAACTGGGCAGATACTGCCAGAAAACCATCTGTATTCTTCAAATTTAAAGAGGTTTCTAAGATTTTAAAATCTGTTTTCTCAAAGCATAAATGCAAGCAAAGGTTTTCTTTGAACTAACATTTGTATTCTATGGAGCATATACCCTTTTCAAGTCTCAAAATCCTGGCAGAGCCGTCTTAGTTTGACACTGAGGCAATAAATCAAAAGGAATGGACAAAAATATGAAACCATGCCATTCAGAAAGAGCATTGTGTCTGTACATGCAAAAATAATTGCTTTCTTGGAATGTGACAAAAGAAAATTGAATTTAAAATATAGTGCTAACAGACAACAAATCTAATTTTTAGAGGATTCTTTTTCTACCTCAGCCAGAAGGATTTCCTGAGGAATCGTATTTCTTTAGTACAATATGTAGCTAGGTATGTAGGTAGAGTTTAATGTTTTGCTTCTTGGAGGAAATTAAAATTTGCTAAACTTTCCCAGGATGTTACAGTGTTTGTCTCAGAATGTGACTTTTAATAAAATGAAGAAAGAAAACACAGAGTCCAGAAAGAAGGTCCCAGTGTTTCTCCTGTGATCTAAACTGCCAGGTAATCCTCTGGAAAAGTGCTACAGTATTCTGTGACTATAGAATCACAGAAAGTTTGGGGTTGGAAGGGACCTCTGTGGGTCATCTAGTCCAACCCCTCTGCCGAAGCAGGAACACGGGAATAAAGTACCTTCATTTTACCCAATGATCACTGTGTTGCTTACCTGTTTCTTAGGCCCCTTTTTCTTCTGCTTGTACAGTAGGTAGAGATTTTTAGCAGCTAGATTCACGACCCTCCTCTGCACTTAGAAGAAATGCAGAAAAATGGAAGATTTTATGCAAATTCTGGGTTTTTATATAAATTTATATATGTTTGGGGGGGGAGCATGTCTATGTACCTGTGGGGTGGAGAGAAATGGTTTGTCTGTGCGTGTGCTTTTTTGAAAGAAGGAAACTGAATTCTTCACCTGAAATAAGTAACATATAAATTTTAACATTAAGCAACATATTTAATTTAAAAAAATGTATTAAGCTTGAAAAAACTTTATAAGCAAAACATCTTTCCTTTACTGGGCATGCCTCTTAACAAAATATATGAAACTTCATTCCACCTTGTATCTGTCTGTTTTAGGAAGTTATATGTCTTCATGTCTTTATTGCTGCTAGAGGTCTCAGTTTGCTATTATAGATTACAGGAGCCTTTCCCATACTTCCATTTGATTTTTAAACTGGACTTCCAGTCATCTAAACTATAGTTGTAGTTTTGTTATGGATTGTAAGCCTTAAGAAGGTGTTAGTCCAGGATTTCAAAGGCTGGTGTCTGCCTAGCTTTACCTCTGGATGATGTGAGGTATTTCCCAGGAGCAGAGTTTTGCCTCCAGTTCTGCAGCTGGATTTTATTCCCCTGTGGCAAGTATTGGGAAGGATGTGCAAAGAGGGAATGGGATATAAAGACAGTTTGGGGCTGTGGAGCGCCCGTTTCTGTATTGTTCATATTTCACAGTTTCGATTAGCTGGTCTGGGAGTATGGTAAGTTATTTTCTGATCACAGTCATTGAGAATTTGACACGGAGCAATTAAGACTAGGATGTGTTATGTTAGGTATTTTGCTATTTTCTCCAGGCTTGTTCTTTTGGCCTACACTTATTTACATGTGAAAGCGTGAAGAACAGATACACAAAATACTTCCTACCTAAGGACAGCAGTGATGCGTATTCAGGTGTATCTCCTGTACAGGTGTATACTCTCATATCTCAGCGAACCTCAGATGATTTCCCTTTATGATATGTAAAAGGGAATATGGTACCTTGTAGTCCTGTCTCTTCTTTATGTATTGTTGTGCTGGCTAAAAGAAAGAATTACTGTTTATTATCTCTCTTCAGTCACCAGTTGATACAACACTAAGTAAGGAGAATGGCCTTTAGAATCTCAATTGATTTTAATAGACTTTGGATCTATCTAGAAAAATTTGCCAGGATTCCTCAGAATCTTCATGGGAAACTGTTTGGCATCTGATTTAGGGTTGGGTGTTTTTTTCCCTTTCTCCAACTTTATGCTTTTTAATCTCTCCGCAAAACCAGCTGCTCAGATACACATTTTATGAGTTATTTCCCAATTTTCTTTATTAGCTAGAAGGAAGTTTTTAAAATGAACATAACTGTCAGCCTGAAAGCTGTGACACTGTAAGAGTATTCAGACTGACTAGCTGATCTGAGTCATTACATGTAGAAAAAAGGAGGAAGCCAGACCAGAAAAGTACCTTTTTTCCCTAGTCATGTTGTGGTGAGAATGAGGAAAAAATGTTTTGTCTCACAAATCTACAGGAGCTGAAAATATTAAAGTTCATTCTCTACAGAGAAATGAGGAAAAGAACCAAAGAGGTCCATCAACCCCTGGAGCTTTAGTTTCAATTGATAGAGCTGTACATTAACTTCTCTGATGTTATTACATTATGAAATTCACAGTAAATTAAAGCAAAACCTGCTCTTCATTGAATTTTCAGTCTAATTTGAAATCAGAAATGAATTAGAAATGTTTATGTATATGCAGAGAAGGTCGGTCACTTTGATACCTCACGAAGAGCCACCCTGAAAACCTGGCCCTGCCAGCAAGTGTGGGCTGTTGTGGCTCTGCCCAGCCGATGAGGAAGTTCACCTTGAACTCAGGCTTTGGGGAAGGCAGCTTAGAAAAATCAGTGCAGTATTGTAGCATTCTCTATTTTTAAGTGAAGGATTTCTGCCTAGTAAGTTCCTAATATTTTTTTGATGTTTCAGGCTGCAGTTCAAGTGAGAGTGAAACAATCGTTTACCAGGTATAGTTAGTGATGTGCAAGAAATTGTCTCAAAAGGTTTCAGGAATTTGATTGACGAAATGAAACATGGTCCTGACGTCAATTCACTGAGATTACTTTTTAATGAATATGACTTTAAAAGCATATGCAAAATTAAGATCAGTCACAAAAAATGCATTTGGGTATGGCATTTAAAGAATGATATACATAATATATTGGAAATTAACTTTTATAATCTACAGAAAATTATTCTTGTTGCTGGCTCTCTCAATTTGTGAGAACTTTGGCAGTGAAAATATTAATTACAAGCAAATGAAAACTTAATTACGTATTTTTTTTATTAGTATTGACTGTGTGCCAGATAATTACCTCTTAAAATATTAGTGTACATGATTAGGGAGTTCTTTTAAGTCAAATCCTGCTTATCTCCCACATGCGACTTATCTCTGAAATTAAGGAATGGGTGTGTCTCGCAAAAAAGGATTTGGCCAGAATTTTCCCCTGTGCTATTATTCATAATTGTCATGCTGGTTTTGCACTCTGTTTTCTCTCTTTGGATTAATGGTGTTCCTAGTGAAGACAATGAAGATGATCACAGTGACTTTAATGACAAAGTAATAAGTCCTTCAACAAAACATACATATAGCTTCATTAAGGATATATTAATTTATACTGTATTTACCTGTTTTGAGTCTTGACAAAACACACTCCAGTCTGAGAATTTAAACTTTAAGAAAACAGCTGAAAGAATTGGATTTATTTTCTGCTGATGAAAAGAGGAATCTTGGCATCGGCCTTTCAGTGTCTAAACAGTTATCAGGAACATGCTGAATTGCTCTCTGTATCTGTCAGGTGAGAGACAAGAGGAAATCAGCTTAATTTGTAGAAAGAAGATGTCTCCATGCGGGGCGGGAAATCACTGTACAGATAAGTAAGCAGGTAAATAACAATTTCCCTAAAGGAAAGAATGCAGCCGGAGATTTTAAAGAACTGTTAGCTTTCCCTGGTAAATGTTTATTTAAGTACAGATAACTCTACCTCAGGTCATGGTATTAGGCAAAGTGACCTACTAAGGTCCTTTTGATCCTTTTGTCTGACTTAATGATTGTGAGAACTTAGCAACAAAAAGGTTATGGAAAAACCTGTTCTTGTTCTGTTAATGAGTTTTGTGATTTTAAGGGAGAAATGCACTTCTTTCTCTTTTGCTTTCTTCTATTTATATTTCAAAAGTGGTGACACCAATTTCTCAGCTTTCTTTTGATGGTGATTTGTCCTTTAAAGAAATATCACAATACATGTTAGACTTTCTGATAATCCATGAGTAACTGTGCTCAAGATATCTCTTCCCTGTTGTACACACAGTTGCACTCTGCTAGCAAAAATTGTCTATCTCAGCTACTACCTCTACTTTAATTGCATTTAAAGAGAAGAAATGCCAAAAATGCCTCATGCTTCATGAGAGAAGACATATGAACTGCATATAGTTTAATATTCTCATTGACTGATAAGAGGAGCAGGTGGAGGTATGGTGACTTCAAGGAGAGGCTGGGTTATTGCAACCTGTTTCTCTTCAGAATAAAAATGAGGTGAAGCTTTTCCTACCCAACTGTTAGCTGAAAACTGGAGCTATTATAAGCTTGACCCTCTTTCCACAAAGAAAGGGTGGGAGAATGATGGAAATGTTCTCTAGACCAAATCTTTTTCTTCTCCTCCACCACAGCAAACAAGAGGTTTTGTTCCAAGTGTGTACTGGTTTTCCCTAGAGATCTGATAAGTATCACTTGCAATTTATCATAAGTTATCTTAATAGCCTATTTGCTTGGACTAACAATGCTGTAAAAATAATTATATAACTTAGTTGTGATTCTCTTTAAATTGTCTTTTTGCAATGAGCAAAAAGAATGCCCAACAGAACTGCTCTGCATAGCTCAACAGAAGTGCCTTTAAGCATATTTGAGAGCTCTGTATCTTCTATAGCCACGTTGAACAGAAGTGAAAAATCTAATTTTATATGTAAAAGTAGAATACTTTCTAAAGGAAAATAAGTGAGGGGGTTGGTGAGTGAATAACCTTAACATAAAGCAACTCATGCATTATTAATCTAATTTCCTGTAAAGTTTGAACAAAAAGCATGTTGAGACATTACTCTGTGTTTCCTTGTTAGACTATGTTCATAATGCCCTCTCCTATTTTATGTAACATTCTTCAGCCTAAATAAGATATTCTTGAAGCCTCAGGATTTTCACGCCTTCAAAGCTCTCTGTTTCATTTCTAAATATTATAGATTTTGAAGCACAAGAGGCTTTAAGTTTGGTACCTCAAAGGCTGTTCACCCTTTTAGGTAACCCCTAAGTTGGCTTTCATATTTGCTTATTATCCGAAATTCTTCACAAGAAGCTTCAGCCTGTTTTACAATTAAAGGCTTTGATCATATTTACTGTAGCTACGTAAAATATTTCTGCATGAATGTTACATGAGTTCAGTGTCTGTATTAGGCTAGGAGTTTACCTGATACCCAGTATCTACATGAATCCTTTTCTAACATAATTGTTAAACCTAAACCTTTCCATTCTCCTCACTAACGATAGACAAGGAGAGCTTCTCCTGTGAGCTGTCCCAGAATGCTTACTGTGAACAAGCTACAATGCCGCAACCTGAGACTGTGGGGTCAACCACTGCAGTATTTCCATTCCTAAGTAATCAAGCTTCTGTCTGCTCTTAGTCTTTTACATTAGGTATACCACGTGTCTGGAACTGTCTGGAAGCTTTTCTCAACTGTATATGAGCTTTAAGCTCTAGTATGAGTAGCAGAACATGCTTGCCAACATACTTAGGAACAGCTTTGATTCTGCTGTGTTCAGTCATAGCGAAAAAGTATGAGAAAGGCTTTTATTTAAGAATTACTCCACACAATATGCTGGTTTCCAATTCCTCTTTTTAGTATGTTTTCCAAATTTTGTTAAATTTGCTTTTATTGCCTGTTCACAAAAGAATTACCTTGAGAAATACTGAAGTATGGTGAAGGTAACTTCACACTTTTACTTCCATTGCATAAGAAAATTACTGAACGCATAATGTACCACACACAGTATAGTTCTGGAATAGGTAGCTTTTGAGACTGTATGCTTTTTCTGAGAGACACACCTAATCAAAACTTTAATTGATTCCTGCCCTAAAATTCAATAAGCGGTACTTCAGTGACAGCTAATAACCTGCCCATCTTTTGTATTGTAAGAATAGTTGTTTTGTTACCTTTTGTTCACTCTGTCTTTCTGAATTATAAGACACAAGTTGATTTTTGAGACTGCATTAAGCAATGAGATGCATCATCTGAACTCTATGTAGCTAGAAATTTTGGAGCTACTTTGTTTTGCATTTGATGGGCTTCCTTAGTGTTACAAAATGTCCATTATGGTTCCTTTTCTGTTAGATATATGAAGCATGTCATATGAGATATGTGGGACATGAGAGTTCTTCCAGTTTGTTGAATAAACTTGAACTTTACTAGGGTTTAATCTCAGTAAAATTTGTGACAGATGAAGTACAAAATCTGTATTTAGTATTGCAGAAATAGTATTTTTTTGTATAACTCTTGTCTATTTTGGATGTACTGAAGATGAACAGGACTATCTTCTCTTAAATTAGTAAAATTATTTCTTATTACTTCTTTCAAATGAGACTTAAGTTTTCCAGAAAATTTCACTTTTGATGGTTTTGTTGTTGTTTGAAATGGTGATTCCACTGGCATTAACAGCATATCTCAGTTTTGAGTATATGGTATTTTTAATGACATTTCAGCTTTGGCACACATGCACACACACCCTGCAACCAAGCTACCTTTCTGTCCCCAAAGAACAGAAAAGCTAAGGAAGTGTGTCAGCATTTGCAGAAAGGAATATTTTTGGATGCTTTTGCTTTACTACTCATGATGTTTAAATATAGAAAACTGGAATGCAGCACTTTCAGTGTTTTGATACAAATAGAAAAACCTTCAAAGAAACTATTTCAACCAAAAATTAAAAAAAAAATAGTCATTTGTAGGAAGTCTCACATTTAATTTTGATCATGAGAAAACTAACACATCCATAGAAATCTTTCAGGAAAATTCTTCCTGACTCTATTGCTTTTCAGTGGGATACTGACAACTTCCAACCACTGAGACTCAGTCTCATTCCTTGTATTTAGTGTCCTGTAGTCTGAAGCTTATCCAGCTGCAAATTTCATAGAATCATAGAATGCTTTGGGTTGGAAGGGACCTTTAGAGGTCAACTAGACCAAACACCTTGCAGTGAGCGGGGACATATTCAACTAGACCAGGTTGCTCAGAGTGCTGTCCAACCTGGCCTTGAATGTTTCCAGGGATGGGGCCTCCACTGCCTCTCTGGGCAACCTGTTGCAGTGTTTCACCACTCTCATTGTAAAGAATTTCTTCATTATACCTAATCTGCCCTCCCTTAGTTTAAAGCCATTACTTGTCCTATCACAACAAACCCTGCTGAAAATATTTTCCCCATCTTTCCTGTAGATCCCCTTCAGGTACTGAAAGGCTGCTATAAGGTCTCCCCAGAGCCTTCTCTTCTCCAGGCTGAACAGCCCCAACTGTCTCAGCCTTTCCTCACAGCAGAGGTGCTTAAGATCTCGGATCATCTTTGTGGCCTCCTCTGGACCCGCACCAACAGGTGGATGTCTTCCCTGTGCTGAGGGCTCCAGAGCTGGATGCAGGACTCCAGGTGGACTCTCACCAGAGTGGAGCAGAGGGGTAGAATCACCTCCCTCGACCTGCTGGCCATGCTTCTCTTGATGCAGCCCAGGATACGGTTGACCTTCTGGGCTGCAAGCACACATTGTCGGCTCATGTCCAGCTTTTCATCCACCCATACCCCAGTCCTTCTTGACAGGGCTGCTCTCAATTCCTTCATCCCCCAGCTTGTATCAATAGCGGGGGTTGCCCTGACCCGTGTGCAGGACCTTACACTTGGCCTTGTTGAACACACAGCCCCACTTCTCAAGCTTGTCCAGGTCCCTCTGGATGGCATCCCATCCTTCTGGTGTGTCAACTGCACCACTCAGCTTGGTGTCATCTGCAAAGTTGCTGAGGGTGCACTCAATCTTAGTAATTGATGAAAATGTTAAACAGCAGTGGTCCCAGTACAGATCCCTGAGGGAAACCACTTGTCACCGGTGTCCTTTTGGACACTGAGCCATTGACCACTACCCTCTGACTGCGACCTTACAACCAATTCCTTAGCCACCGAAGAGTTCCACCCACCAAATCCATATCTCTCCAACTTAGAGAGAAGGATGTTGTGATGGACTGTGTTGAAGGCTTTACAGAAGTCCAGATAGATCACACTCCATCATAGAAAGCCACTAGGTTGGTGAGGCAGGACTTGCCCTTGGTGAAGCCATGCTGGCTGCCTCGAATGACCTCCCTGTCCTCCATGTGCCTTAGCATAGCTTCTAGGAGGACCTATTCCATGATCTTCCCAGGCACAGATGTGAGGCTGACAGGTCGGTAGTTCCCAGGGTCCTCCTTCCTATCCTTTTTAAAAATGGGTGCAGTGTTTCCCTTCCTCCAGTCACCAGGGACTTTTGCCATCCATTTTCCTTCCATTTGTAGCTTCAAAGAATGTTCCTTTCTTCATGGAAGGAAGGCAGTGAGATGATTCCATAGTATACCTTCCCTTGGACTGGGTCCACAATTGCAATTGTACAGAAGTCATGTAGGAAACATATTTCAATACATCTCTCCACCCTTCTGATTATTTCTAGTTGTTCTGATATAGGTATTGACTCTGCATTCCTCAGGATCGTATTCTCTTGTGAACACTGCCTTCCCTTCCTGCTCCTCCTTGTGTTTAGTACTTTGCTGTTCGCCAAAGCATACAACTCTTCTGTCACTACTGAGATTTTAACATACACCTTTGAATCTCAAAAATGCAATAGATTTTCAACACTAACAAGTTCGCGATCAGGATGTAGAATCTTTCTCTCTTTCTCATTTTCTTACAATTTTCTGACTTCAGTCCTTTCACTGATTTCACCCGTTTGTTCTTTACATGATTTACAGTTAAGGACTGAACAAGTCTAGCCTTAAACTTTATCTCATCTTCATTGCTAGGACTGGTATTCTCATTTGGTTTTTTACTAATTAGTTTTTCTAAGTGCACCTTTCCACAGAGCATTCCTCCTCATCTCCTATGCTGTAACTTGCAACCAGATTCAATCTTTCAACTTGGAGTTCTTCTAGAAGCAGATGACACTGGTCTCCTGTATAACGATTCTTGCTCACATTACTGGTCATATTTCTCCTATGAAAACTGTTTTGATTAATTCTTCTCATTAGTCAACTTGGTAAACAAATTACTGCAGAAAGCTTAAAAGCTTGGGTTGAAAGCCAGAACAGAAGCAAAAGATATCTTGTTTGCAAGTCACTATTTTCCCTTGAAAATATCATCTGCTTTTCTATCAGATTGTTATACGAGGCTTCTAGAAGTTTTTATTACTCAGGGTTAATTGCCTCTGGCACACTAATCTCAGATTTCTCCTGAGAATTACTGATAGCACACTCTTTCCTTCTGAAATAAAATTATTTTCCTGTTGTGAGACGTGACAACTTTTTAACATTTCTTTAAAAATTGGAATAAATGGCATCGAGAACCATATTCCTCTGCCTCCTAGTTGTGTTTTTTCATCTCTCCTAAGGATATTGTTTTTCTGTTACTAGGTAAACCTTCTCCAGTTTGACATGCCATCTGAAACTATGTCATACATTAGTCTGATAAATATAACTAGTTGCTTTCTTGGGAGACTACTCTTCTGCTCTCGTGTATATGAACATTGTACTGCAAAAAGACCTTGGAGTATTTTTAATTCATCTGTTTACACAGTTCAGACATAGATTGTCTTTCTGAATACCCACATAATCAGGAACATTTTTTTGTTATGTCTGTATCCTATAGTGTCTTTTTCATAGTATGTTAGTTCACTAAAAACCTCTGGGAAGTAGACTGCTGAAAATCCTTAGTCCTGTGTAACTGCTTGCAAATCTTCTCAAATAGTTAATATATTTTAAATAAATTACTGTAATATGACAGGTAAAGATAAGATAATAAAGATCAGTGTAGCTAATTTTTGTTTCTGGAAATATTTTTCCTGAAAGGAACACTCCTGAAGGTGGTGTTTTTGTCCGTAAGTGACACTTGCATCAGCCATGATGTAATTCTGGAATTTCCACTTCTGTGCTCAGCCATGGAAGGTATATGTAAGAATATCATGGTCCCAGGGCTGGCAGCGGTAGGGCTGACACGTGTTTTGATTGACCGTGGCTTCTGTCAGAGCCCTGTGTTCACCGTTCCAGAGCATATGGAAGGCAGGATAAAGATGTCACTGACATCCCTGGTATATCTGTGATTAGTAAACATGTTTCTTGTGTGTTCCAATGATTTAGGAATGGGAAAATGTATTATGCCTTTGAATAAAAGCCACTGAAGATTTTCTGAAAAATGCCAGGTTGGAAGTGTAACAAATTAAAGACATTTGGATTTTTTCCTAAGAGATTTTCAGATGTTGGGCAGATGTTGTTGTTTGCTGACCTAGGACTTTGCAGAATGACAGAAAATAATTTGATGCTCTAACAAAACATTGATTACACACACTAAATAGCCCTGGTAAAGTATTTCCCTTATGGCTTGCACTTCCAGGGTTATGGTTAAACGAGCACCCCTTGTCATCAAACATACAGAAGGTGCCTTTGCCACTCTGAGGGGATGATCCCAGCATTTAAATAATGATTTACTGCTGCTTTTATTAGAACAATTATTGGTTATTTCAGACTTGAAATGGGCAGATTAAGCTCTGTGAACCTCACAGCTGAAACCTCACAACACTGGCAATTTTCAGTGATTAAAGTAATTTACTTTATCTATAAAATGTAAAGATATTTCATAATAGCCATACAGCAAGTACAGGGAGGTGTAGTTTTCCTGGAGATAATCAGACCTCTGGGGATAAAGGGTCCTGGCTGCACCTCATGCATTGCAAGAACCAGAGGGCTTTATTATCTGATGATTACCACACCCCCATTTCCATGTCTTTTTGCTTAATTAATCACAGTAACATTATTGCCCAACTTCAGACAACAAAAATAATGAGAGGCGCTTTAAAAGATTCAAAGACTAGAGGAAAAACAAGAGATCCCATAGGAAAGTACCCATAGTGAAACTGAGGTTTACAAATCACTGAGATCTATTAAAAATGATGCTTACATTTTGTAAAGTGCCTTCTTTAATATAAATATAATTACATTTTAAATATCGTAAATGTGTATATACAATATAGTTTTGATCAGAGGAGGTGATATTTAATTTTCAGGACAAAAAAAACCTCTTTAAAATATCACAGCCATAACATTGAAGGTTATAGCCACCTGCTGTTTTATTTGGAAAGCTTGGCATATCCACTGTGTTTTTCCCCATTTGGTCCAAGTACAGTTCCATGTACATTCTTATTTCTTTTCTGCCTTTCTAAATTGTCAACCAATCATCTAGTTTAAGTTTATGGGGACAAATCCAGAGTAAAATCTTCAAGTATTACCCGTCAGAACTTACTTCAGAAATTTGCACAAGCACATATGATTAAACTTGTACTATATTCTAATCTCTCCTCTTAATATATCCCTCTCTGCCACACTTGACAGTTGTTCTTACCGTACCTCAGTATAATTGTCTGTAAAATAGGTGCCTGTTTTTTAAAAAGTTGGGTGAAACTTAATTAGTTTACATGCTGATGCCTTTCCTTACACTTTGTAACATTAGCTTAGACTGTGGGCAGAAGTCTTTTCATAGAATCATAGAATCATTAAGGTTGGAAAAGACCTCTAAGATCATCAAGTCCAACCGTCAACCCAATACCACCATGCCTGCTAAACCATATCCCGAAGTGCCATATCTACACATTTTTTTAACACTTCCAGGGATGCTGACTCCACCACTTCCCTAGGCAGCCTGATCCAGTGCTTGATAACTCTTTCAGTAAAGAAATTTTTCCTAATATCCAATCTAAACCTCCCCTAGCACAACTTGAGGCCATTGCCTCTTGTCCTATCGCTAGTTACTCGGGAGAAGAGACCAACACCCACCTCACCACAACCGCCTTTCAGGTAGTTGTAGAGAGCAATAAGGACTCCCCTCAGCCTCCTCTTCTCCAGACTAAACAACCACAGTTCCCTCAGCTGCTTCTCGTAAGTCTTGTTCTCTAGACCCCTCACCAGCCTCATTGCCCTTCTCTGGACATGCTTCTCAATATCCATCTTGTACTAAGGGGTCCAAATCTAAACACATTATTCCAGATGCAACCTCACCAGGGCCGAGTACAGGGGCATGATCGCTGCCCTGATCCTGCTGGCCACACTATTCCTGAGACAAGCCAGGATGCTGTTGGCCTTCTTGGCCACCTGGGCACACTGCTGGCTCATGTTCAGCCAGCTGTCGACCAACACCCCAAGGTCTTTTTCCTTCATGCAGCTTTCTAGTCACTCCTCCCCAAGCCTGTAGCGTTGCATGGGCTTGTTGTGACCCAAGTGCAGGACCCGGCATCTGGCCTTGTTAAACCTCATACAGTTGGCCTTGGCCCATCAATCCAGGCTGTCCAAATCCCTCTGCAAGAGCCTTCCTACCCTCGAGCAGATCGACACTCCCACCCAGCATGGTGTCATCTGCAAACTTACTGAGGGAGCACTCAATCCCCTCATCCAAACAATTAATAAAGATGTTAAACAAGACTGGACCCAAAACTGAGCCCTGGGTATTGTAGCTCTAGTCCTATCAGAGAAGATATTACCACAAGCTGCATATCACTGATCTCCTCCTGATTCTGCATGTAACAATTTCGTTGCTTTTCATAGGATTCATTAAAAATTTCTAATATTTTGGGTGAAATGGGGCCAACCTTTCAGTAACCACAAGCTATTAATTTTGTAGTCATAAAAGATGCAAGTCAAAGAGACAAGATTTTCTTGAGCTTTGAGATTTACACATTTTTTTTATCTATTAGTCAAATTATACCAGATCTGCACAGCACAGCCATTTCCAAAATGGAAGCTGATACGGGTAGAGGACTATACTTCCAAACCTGTTTCAGAATTTCAGTCTTCAATGTTGAGGCATAGATAGTCTACATCAGAAGTCAGAATGAGTTTTCAAGTGGTGCTTTCACCTTTTCACTCAAGTATGTTTAGGTGCATATGTGTGGATGGTCAGCTCCTGGAGATGCCCTTGATTTTTCAGTATGGCATGTGTTGACCAGCCTCATTTAGACAGGCAACTAACTGTGTTCAACTAAGATGTGGTGGTCTTGTGGTGGTCATGAGGAAGGCAAGATTATTTCTGATAATAATTCTTACACATCACTAATTTTAAGTGGAGTCACATCCTTCTGTTTTGTATCTTACTGTGATAATATCAACTTCTTTCATCTCATGGCAGTGTTAAAACTGGCCTGTAATCCCATTGATGGAAGAATGCAGAAGGTGATTAGAAAGCCTTTGTGTGTGCATTACAATAATATCCTGTTCTTTAAAAGTCTCTCATAAAGTATATTTAAAACTTCTCACCAATATGTTTGAATTGTGCTCATTAATTTGTCATCTTTGAGAGAAATAACAGCCATACTTTCTTAGGATAGTTGTCAATAAGTATAGCTATGGTGTCTATGAATCCTCTGGCAGATACTTTCCTAACTTTAAACTCTGTTTTTTGGTGCCAGGAATCTCAGCAGTAGAAGCAAAAGATAAATAATATAGTAGACGTTTGATACTTAATTGAAGTTGAGATCACCTTTAGTCTTCCCTGTTCGTTATTTGATAGGCAGTAAGGAGAATATCCATCCACAGGAAAGATTTTTGCCATGTTCTTGGCTTTGAAACCTGGTCTATGACATGAGAACATTTCCCCAGGCTAATGTATTTGTGACTGCCTTAAGCTCTGTAATCAGAATGGCAAGTTTCTGTTTTTAAGTCAGTTATATTGTTATGCTGGAGAGCAACATGAACGAGGTAAGCCATAAATAAATAATAATAAATAGCTTGTCATGAAAATCTGTAAGTGGTCCATCAGATCCTCTAACATCTACATACACTGTGTTCCATTTTGCAATTTTATCTCAAATCTAGATTTTGATGGGCATCTAGAATGACAGATAAATGAAGGAATTAATCAGCTCAGAAGAATTCTGCACACTTGTTTGAACTAATAACTTTTAATCTTGCAGAAGAAAGAAAAAAATCTAAATTGCATACAAATAATGTTCTCAGAAGCTCTACTGTGTGCTATAGAAAGCATGGAAAGGTTTGTAAGCTACTCACATTAGGCAGCTAGTGTACTGCAGTGAATAATACTGGTTCAGTCTGTTGGAATAGAACAAAAATCGAAAAAACAGAACAACAACAACAAAAGTAACCAAAAAAACAAAAGGAAGAGAGAAGTTAAAGTCAGTTTTGAGAAATGTATGCACTGGTAGTTTTAATATCAAGTTCTTATACCATCCCCGTCTCAATAGCTTTCAAAGGACTGTAGTTTCTGACTTATACTTTCTAGTGACATTAATGTTTTTATTTTGAAATTTACTATCATTCAACTCCAGAACAACACAATTTTCTTTAATTTATATTATTTCTGCAACAAACATGTTCATTTTGAAATGTGATTTTTTAAATTTAAAATATTTATGTTAATTTTCATTGTGGAACACAAAAAAAACCCAAACCCATCTAAGTCTACAGTTTTTCCATAGGAACTAGTATATCATTAAAATGATTTTGCCCTAAGCAGCATTTTTGCATGAAAACAATTCCAATTAAACCTTTTATACATTTCTGATTTATGGGTTAAGTTCTACAGTTAATTTTCCAAGAAATCACTGATTTCTGAATCATGCAATGGACAGTTTGTTCGTTCAGATACAAATTACGTGGGCACTTCTGCGTTCCTCCCTCTACAGATGTCATTATGTATCAAAACCTTTTTCAGAAAGCTCAGACCCTAGATGGTACAAATTGTTTTCCATTTCAGAGTCTTTCAATGACAAGATGTACTGAAGTCTGTATCTGAAAATGATCTGGGGTCCTAAGGAGAACATCTACAATGTTTTCTGTTTTCAGACAGGAAAATTGTTGATCTTGCACTGTCAGCCAGTATAATAGTCTGATAATGATATAATGCAGCTGAAGAATTTCATATGGATTTTTTTTCTCAAGTGATTGCTGAGCTGATGTTGAAAATATTAGGCATTTTCTAAAACTCCATCTATATCATCTCAAATGCTTCCTTTCCTAGTTCCAAACTGTGGTATATATCATACTCATTCAAAACCACAGCTGAACATGTCCCACACCTAAAGGTCTTAGTCTTTCACAATGACTAGACATTGCTTTTGGAATTTATTCTTGAAAGGAAAATGGTTCTTCCTGACAGCTGGCTACATGTGGAAGTAGATCCAGGTGGATTTTGTAAACATAGGTTTTCCAGCAAACACAACGGGGTGGGTCAGAGGTCAGAAACCTGGTAAGGCCACTGTGCTACCTACCTACCTACCTCTGTCTGTATTTCAGAGAGTGTTGTGGCTTAGTCAAGAGGTGATAATAGATCAAATTAACTTGTGGGGCAGGACATGGGTTCAGAAGTGGGAAACTGGCAGAATCCGGGGGAACAATGGGAAGAAAGTCTTTCCCTGTAAATTTACAGAAGTGAAATCTTTTGAATGAAGCTCCTTCAGAATGTTAGCTGGATATAGACTATACACAGAACACAAGAGTGCTGACTCCCCTAGTTTTTTTTCTTTAAATATAATTGGTAGACCCACATGTCCACTTTCAATTTGATAATTTAAAACCTAGGATCAGAAAACAGAGATGGGAAATGTGTAGAAATTCATACAATCACTGTTGCTGCATGCTTTTACGAAAAAGAGAACCATGAAAGATATGCAAATTGTCCATAATTATACTTTTAGATGGTTACTTAAATACCTGTCTTTTTCACACTACAGGCACAAAGTTAGTATACCTCAGATATGCTAATAAAAACAAATGTCTATGGTTTCTGGCAAAATAAAAGCTCCAGTAGTTTGCTATGCGTACTATATACAACTCTTAGGCGATGTCACGGTGTCTACTGAGACAAGCTTGGATAAAGCCGCTACCGTATAAAGATTAAGGCTATTCTGTATTCTTTGATTTTTATTTTAATGCTCCCTGCATTTAAATTACTGTATTACTAATTTTAGCTGACATATTAATACATGTGTCTCAGCTATTTATACATACAATATAAAACCCAAGTAAAATACCAAACAGGGTATATGATTCTGTAACTCAGCAACATATAATGTCTTTTCTATATAGTAGGTGTGTTCACAGGAATCAGTAGGATTTGCAAAATATTTAAGAACATAAAGGCATATATTTAAGAACATAAAGACATATCTTTACAGAATCTCCTTAATTAAAGGTGATGGTTAATGAGAGCCTAAAATTCTCTCCTTTTTTAATTTCAGATTTTGTCACTTAAATCCAAAGTGACTGCTGCCCCTTACACACCCCTACTACTTTTAATAGCATTACTGAGAAAACAGTTTCAACTCTATATATGTTAATGGTGATAGAATCTGACCTTCTGTAAATGAGAAATGAATTTTCATAAAAATTCACAGAAAGCAAGGATCTGAGGATTTCTCCTTTTTACTAGCTAGTTTTGTAAAAGTGCATAGGAAAACAGTCCTTCTGATTTCAGGGTATTCCATTACCAATGTGTAAGGTACTCAGAACAAGTAGTGAATTACTGAATTCACAATTGTAGATTGAGTCTGAGCCTGCATTCCTTGCGCTCTCCAGAAACCTCAAAAGTTCAGATTTGAGCTTTCAGTTTTGAGCGAATTTATAATTGACCTTCCAGCATGTGTAACTTACTTCCAGCACAATATACCTATATTCTGTCTTTAGTTATATTCTTATTCTTCTGAAAGTATTTTATTACATATTTTCTTCCTAATCAGACACTCATTTACTATATTTCATCTGTGTCTCTCAAATCTTCACCTTCCTCAAATTAATCATAGATCAGATTAGTTGTACTTGGTAACCTGGTGCTCTTTATCTTAATTATCTTATCATTAAAACTAGTGATCTGAAAGAAGGTTTACCACCAGGTTTTAAACCTTTCTTGTATAGCGCAGAATAATTCAGTCATCAAGGCTATCTTTACACTTGTAAGCATTTTAATAATATTTTTTTCAGTCTATTCAACTTATAGATGAATATTATATCTTTTACCTCCCAGGCCTGATGACCTTGGATAAAGAATAAAATGGACAAGAATAGTGGGTAAAACTGAACTTTTTTACTGTCTTGGTACGCAGCTGATATACTCTACTATTGGTATATAAGTATTTAGTGCTATTTCGCTATATGTCTACTATTATTTACTTGAGTTTTCATACAGATTTTTTTTTAATAGTTTAAAGGAGGAGATCAATGCGTGCACAATAATTATTGAGGATCGTTTAGTCTGGAAGGTTGCTCACAGGTTTTTTAAGAGTGAGTGATAGCTCTTTGATAATAAACAAAAGTGGGATGCGAGTCCTGTTTAGATTCTTGTACATAGCAGAAAGTCCCTTCCCTGTCCTCCCAATGGGACCTATGTATAACTGTGAGTTTTTTCCTCCTCATTCATGCTGGAAAGCAGGGAAAATATCTAAAGAGGCTCAGGTAAAATTTATACTGTAGGAATAGATTCTTCTGGAGCCCAGAAGAGACAGAGATTACTACCAGCAGAGAGAGACTTTCTGCCCACCCGAATCAGAATCTCATTTTGCAAAAGAAAGAGAAGGGAAAGGACTTTTTAGAGGATGAATGTGTTTGGATACTTTTGAGCAGAATATCTGATGTCTTCTTCATTATCTTCATCTTATCAGTTAGAACTCGTCATGCAAGTTTAAGTTCTTGTTATTCATAGAGACAAAACCATGGTCTTGCTCTGCTCTTTTCACTGCAGCTCATTTTAGCAGCCCTCCTCGTATCACACAAAGATCAAGGAATACATTTTCTGAGTAAGCACTAAAAAGTTTGCATGTTAGATGTGCTGATTACCGTAGTGGTGAAATCAGAGCATAAATCCTTGGAACCACAACACAGGTATTTCCTCTCCCTGGCATGTCTGGGTTTGGGTGATGCTAAAACTTATCGCACTCTTGAGATTTCTGAGCAGATAGCTAGTTCTGTAAAGGTGTTTTTCAGGCAAAGTTACAATACCCTTAGGCATGTCCTAAATGCTAACAGCACTAAAAAAAAAAAGGAATCCACAAAGCTCTGGACAGTCTAAGAGAGCAATAGGGAAGGCAATTTGGCAGGTAAGGCATTCTTTGGTAAAAGCATAGAATGCTGAACTGCAATAGTTAGACAGGTCTCTGTGGACCATCAAGAACACATAAAGACTGCCAACATCTCTTACAGATCTTTTCACAGATCCTATTACAATTCACAGTAAAGTGATCCTCTACGTGTCTTTCCTGAGGGGTCCAATTAAGGTAAGGATTTATTCAAGAGTTGTACTGACCTAGCGCTCGCACAGTGCAAATCTGAGAGGAACATGATGGTTCTTCCCTTTTATCTCAAGAGCACTCCCCATGCAAGAGGTTGCACTAGCAGGTAATCTGAAAAAGGATTTTCTAGTTGGGAAGTCTCCCATTCACTGCTTTATAAATTATTATACTTCACATAATTATAGAGAGAGGGAAATGAACTTATTCCTTTCATCTCCTTATGGCCATCCAGACAAATGTCCTCAGAACCTGAAAAGGCATTTGAACCAGGATACTTTGCATGTCAGATGAATCTTCCAAATGCTGGTCTATCAGGAGGGTGTGCCTTTTGTTGTCTTATAAGAATAATTTATCCAGCTTTACTTTCTGTATACTGATGAGCCCACTTTTAGGCTGTGGATTTCATTACATGTAAAAAAATGTAAAAATAACTGTACTTGAGCTTGTATTTACCCTAAAGTAACCTTGTATATATACATACACATCTTACATTTGCCTTAAGTATGTCCCTTGCTTCTTATGCAGTGCTTGTTTATGATTGTTCCATAATTTTCTTGTGGAACTGTTGAGCTTCGTGAGGAATTCCAGAGTTCATATGCTATAAGAAATAGGTAGAAACTATAATCCCAACTGTAGGATTTGAATAAGACTGCTTACTTCACAATTCTGCCTGAATTGGACTCTTGTCATTGCTGTCTGTAAAAGTTTCACAATTCTTTTCGGTCATTTGTAAAGATACATGCATGTGAAAGTTGATATACTTGCATTGGTGTCACATTGATTACAGCTAGATCGTGCTTATTGGTAAACTGGATAACCAATGAACCTCAGAAAGCCAGCAGAATATATCTGACTGAGCTACAGAAACACAAGAACAATTTACTGTGAGCGACCCATCAGTCTGCAGGATACAGAAAATAGCAGTGGTATGAGTGAACGTAAGCACAGGTAGAGGTAGGTGTTCATATCAGAGCTGCTAGCACGATTTCCCGTGCTAAGCTAAAATGAGGTATGGAATTCTGGTCATCCATTTGTAGGAGCCCAAAAGGCCCAGCATTTGTCCTCAATTAGATATCATCAAGACTTCAAAAGCATTAGGGGCTGTATATTACATAGGTGAATGCTTGCTAGTAATGCAACACCATTTTATATTATTAATAATAAAATAGTAATGGAAGAGTGAGTAACATGGTAGTATAAACAAATACAGTGCATACCAGGAGAGACGCATAAAGAAAACAGAATTGTTGTGATAAAAGGAATTTATTTCTCCCGATGAACATTCAACTAAAGTGTAGAGTTTGCAGTTTTGGTTTATTTCTATTACTTAAATGCAGATTTATTTAACTTTTCTTATAATGCTTTAGTATTCATATTCTTGTTTTTACATTGCTAGATTTAAAGAATGAAGAGAGAACTTCGCAACTAATGACGTTTGATTTTATTAAAAACAAGTAGAGAGACATATCAATATAGAATAGATATTAAGATTATTAAGAAAATAATTTGTCAAAATCCTTGCCTGTAAGTAGGCTGTGCGTGGAGGTTTTATTGGCCATATTATCTTGGTTATTTAGGGAAAGACATATGAACTGCTCAAGGTAAATCGCTTGAAAGCATTTCCACTTGAAACTGAATCTGTTTATGTGTAGGTGTAGTCAGGGGCCTGCCTTGGGCTTTCTGGGCTTGTTGCAGAGCCTGAGGCAGTGTCTTACACAGCACAATGTTACTCAACCAGCTTATTAGTTACTACTGCAAGAACATTAGGGTAAGCATGTACTAGTGAGGTGACTTTAATAAGGTAGCTACCTGTACCATGAATTTACTGAATACCAAGTTGTTCAGCAGGATTGAAAAACTTGAGGTTTCTTATACATTTTTTATTCCTGGAAATAAAAATTCGAGAAAAATCAGCAATTCCAAAATGCAAATACATAAAGCCTATTAGACACCAGGTGACTGATCCTGGCAGCAAATGATCATTAGACTGAACTTCATATCTGCATGTGGGCACCTATGAATCAAGGGAGGCCTGCTGGGTCATGGAGGGATGTCATCACACAGCTATAGAGAGGTTGTTGGACATCAAATTTCACAGAATCTATTTTACACTGGACCTGTAGGTCACAGTAAACTTTCTTCATCTGCTCTGTAAATATTACTTGACAGCACTATGATACTATGAATTGTTAATAAAAGTCCATGTCTTGCTTGCCATCAGGTGGTATACCAAAGAAAAGTTACCATGAAATCCATATGTTGGGTAGACTTCTATTTGTAATTCAAGCAAGCAAATTAAAACAATGTAGCTTATGTCCTACATCTAGTTATACATATGTGTGTTAATGGTACCACTGAATTAAAAAACAATCTCTCATAACCATCTTTAAAGTTTATCCTTTTGCTGATACTTAAATTCATGTAACAAATATACTCAAATTCTGTGGAAATACATGGCCAAAAGAAAAATTTACCACCTTCTTTATATACTATGACTATCAAAACGTCAAGGCAGTGACCTGAAAGAGCCTACAGAATGTCTGTGCATTGTTTAGATCCTTCCTGAGCCTGACTCTTCTTCCTGTTTTAAGAGAATAAATAACACTCGCATACACTAAGTATCAGCTCTGGCATGATGAGTAATATCAGAAAGGTGATTAATAAGAATAGCTATACAATCCAGAACAAATAAATTTTTTTCAGAGAGTCCTAGGAGGTTGATCCTCTTTTAGGTAAAGGCATGGACTCATAAGAAACTTGGTGGCAATGTCGAGATTATTAAGTCATCTAAAAGACTCCTGAAGTCCTATAAAGTCTTGTAATAAGTGTAAAAGTAGCAAACACTTCTAGTAGAAAATAGCAGTGGAAATGCAGAAATATCAAGAATGGATATTGCAGAAATATGAAAAGTTTTACAAATGAAAAACAATTTAAAATATCCCCATGAAAGCTATATTTGAATAAGAAAAAAAAAGAAAAACAACAAAAAAAAGATGCTATTGAAAGCAATGGAAATAGGTGCATACATTCAGAGGCTCATTTTTTAATCTCATTTTATCCTTCAGGTCTCTTTTTAAAGCTGTCCTTTATCATGATGTCAAAAATAATAGTAAAATTTTAAAATACTTTGATTATGCAGTTCCTTAGACCCATGCTTCTCATGCTCACTTATTTGCTTCCTAGAACAGCCACTCTGATGGTGTGACCATAACAAATGAAATGCAGTGGAATCCTTTTCTAAGCCTACAGTTCCTGGGCGTTATGACAAAGCACATGCTAATAGAGTGTTAGAGCTTATTGGAAGTTCTTAAAAAATACCATCTGCTACAATTTTTGCAGCTGAAAGTTATATTCAAGCAGAGGTAAATCTTTATATGCTTAGTGTAGTGCATGGAAATATATTCCTGGAATTACAGTTTACCTAAACTATACAAAACACTTTTTACATGTAGTTACTTTTGAAGGTCTAACCTAAGATTTCAAAGATGAGACTGATACTAGAAAGGAAGCTGATCTACGTATGCAAGCCCTCTCTTAAAGTACTCTGTGGTTCAAGAAAATGCCTCCTTTTCACTAGAATGCTTGCGAACAGTCTTTAAGTACGAAAACTAAATGAACAGAAGAGCAAGACTGTATTTTGCATCTGACTACTCAGTGAATCTACATTACTCATCTGTAACAGGTAGCATTAATGCTTAAAACAGCATGGCTGCTAAAATACACCTCCACAAAAAATATTTATGGTTTAAAGTAATAGCACACGACAAAAAGTATCAGTTTCATCATAATCCAAATCAGGTTTAGAAGTTAATTTTCTTATATTTAAATTAAATCTGTCGATAGACCTTTTAGATGCTTTTGAGGAGACCGAAAGAATTAGTTTAATTTGTCAATAAAAACCAGAAATAAATTAGCTCTGCAGCTAATTTACTGAAAGAGAGAGACTTATCTATCATTTCTTTTTAACAAATTTTGACCACACTCAGTCTACGGAGCTCCATACAAAAGATATACAGGACTGGAAAAAAATAACTGATTAAATTTTAACCAGCTGCTGGGCAGATAGTTTGCCTGAGGCACTTTTGTCAGTTTCAAAGGGTCCTTTTATTAATTTTGCATTTTGTATTTTGTTAGTGGAAAGAGCTAGTTCTGTTGGGACTGCCAAAAGCTATAGGCAGCGAATCTTACAGCAGTAAAGAGGAAGCTGTAGAGCATGCCAAGTAGATTTAGCACACTGAGCACTCTAAATTACATTTGTTTTATCAGTCCTAAAAATATATTAACTTCAGGTGTAAGTTCTTTGAATAAAGCCTTAAAGCTAGTACATCCAGTTCCTCCTTTTTTATATAAGGCTTTTACTTTATCTATAAAAATAAACCACTGTAGTGTTTGCCAAATATCTATCTACTCATGTAGTTTAAATCTTTTCTTCTTACGATTGTTGGCGCATTCTTTGTTGGTCTGTTTTCTTACTCACATTGACCTTATGTTCTTACTGAAAAAAATATCGAAAGTATTTTCTAAATCCTTCCCCCTTTCCACAACAATCAGGTACAGCTTTTATGGTAAAAATATCAATGTTTAAGTGGAACCTATAGTTAAATAAACATGTTCTGCTTTCATTTGAATGGAGCCCAACATCCATAGCAGCATGTGAAAAATGCTGCAAGTAGCATATTGCTCAGACAATTTGTGAGCAGAAGTTAGAACTCAGGGGTTAAATGGAAAACATAAACCTCTCTTGTGATGCTGGGAATTTCACAAGTTCCACTCAGGCAGCTTCAAACAGCATTAAACACAAAGGAAAAAAAGTATACCCTCAGGCTAGAATTTGCAGAAGACTTACCTGCAGTAGAATGGAGCTAAAATTAAGTCCAAAGACAAAGCATTTGGGCTTACATTTAGAAAACTGAATGGCAAAGTACATATTTTTAGAATGCGCATCATATTCCTTTCCTAGTTTCATTGCATTTTTAAAGATAGCTTTTCTTTCCAAAGCAAATTTCTTTATCCCAAATCAATATATGATGGTGTTACTACTGCATTATTTAATGTCTTCAACAAATATTTTTGTGTGCAGTCCTGTGTTGGCTAACCTCATTGGTATCACATATGCATAAATGAGCATGTTCTTGCTGCCACTTAACAGTAAACCTGATAATAGCAAAATTGACTTCATGGGAGAAAAATTAGTTCAAAGTAATTAAAAAAAATCATTTATGTCTGTGTCTTTTTCCAACTAATGTTTAGTCAGGTTTTGTGTAGTATTTTAAGAAAATCATGTTTTATACTCTGGGTTACCTCCTAGGTTTATCTACCATGTACAAGTACAAAAAAATAATAATCAGGAAATCTTTAAATTGTACCAGTTCCTCAGTCTGTAGTTAAATGAAGTTCTTCTCAGGAAAGTACCAAGTAAGAAAAAAAATGATATTTGCTGGGACAACTGAGACTGTCAACTCAACTATGCTGTGTGAAAACATTGAAATTAATTATCTTCCCAGATTCAGCCTGAAGGTCCAGCTGTGGTCTGGCCAATGCATAAATAAATGCTTGGCTTATGAGATATCATATTTCTATGAAGTTCTAGGCTCTTCCTCAAGTATTTTATGGAACTGGGGGCAGATAACTGAGCATTTACATTGTATTCATAACACGGAGTGATGCTAGAATCTGCAGTGCTGGCTGGAAACACCAAGGTGAGCTTGGATTCTGGAAGGTATGTAGGTACACTTATAGAGCACCCTACTACTTGTACTCCTTAATAACTTCAGTCTCTGTCATGTAGACAACAACTAAGTCTCCTATAAAAATTAGGCAGCAGAGTGGCTACTAGTCATACAAACTCGCTCTGTGATTGAAATAGGTTCTTTCTTTGACATTATCATAGTTCAATACTTTAACAGAGAATTTTATCAATGAGATAATCTGAAAGAACAGAAGTTGGTTCTTTCTTTCATAACTGCATGTGCTCTGTATTGCTTACAACAAGTAACAGTTGCTGATGAGAAGAGCTAATTCTGTAGTCCCTGTGAAGCATTGTGAATGCCAAGAAACAGAGTATGTTGTCTTTTGAGTCAGCAGAGATTTATATACTGTGCTTAACTTCATGTTTTAGCGAAGTAACCTTGCAGGTTGAGTATCATGATTTCTGCCACAGTGTAAACCCCATGGATCCTTCCAGTTCCACTGAGGTTGTACCATCTAAAATCATGAGGGAATCATTCCCTATTTGTAACTGAGCAAGTAAGTCAGTAGAATTCCAGACTCTGGTAATGCTGGAAAGCAAGTTGTTTTTTCATGTTTCCTGTCCTTCCTCTTTCTGGACCGCAGAGATGCAGTTGCTTGATATTAGAACAGAATTTGACATTTCAATTAAGAGAAATGATTTGTTTGTATGTCGATTAATTATTTCAGAGAAGTGTTCTATTTTGGAGAATTTTTAATATTATGGTTGTAAAAAACAATTCTGCAAATTTTCAGTCATATGCTAGCTTGTTTTCTCTCTATAGTATGTTCTTTACTAATGTGTGCCACATCATGGTCAAACTAATGTCAATTAACATTTATCACAAGTGGCATGTTTTATAAACTTGGAGCCAGTATTACTGAAAGTGATTAGTGAGTTTGGAACTCTCATTTTGTATGTTGTCAGTTTACAGGAGGCTGATGTATGACATACCCTATGGCAACAACAGGACATACATTGAAACATTCTCATAAAACTGATGCTACTGGTCAGCCATCCTCCCTACCTCTCTGAAAGGATCTGAAAGGATGCTGGTCCAGATTACAAGTACTTTCCATTCTGCTTTGCTTTGAGCTGCCTATATTGTTTCTCATTGACTATCATAGCTGTCACTGAATCTGATACTTGTATTGAAAAGAACCTAACTTACTAGGCATAAAACAATCTTTCATAAACAGAAAGCAGTAGTAGTAAGAAGTGGCACATAATTTTAAGAGTGAAAATAGAAACTAATATGAAACTCTACCCCTTGTGGCCCATGTATTTCTTGCCTTAGAAATTCATCTAAGTTTGCCTACCCTTCAAAATATTAATTGGGTACAGAGTTCAAGATTCTCTCTCTCTTTTCTCATGAAATGATGAGATGCATTGTCTTACTGCTGTGAAGTCAGATCTTGGCATGATTCTTTCAATTTACTTCTATGTTGGGTTATTAGCGAGGATTTTTTCCTCTCTTAAGAATCCTTTCATGTACAGTGACATGCAGGTACACAAGCATTCAAGACTCAACATTTTTCTGTGATGTCCCATTTAAATTAGGTAAAATCACTCTAATGATTAAGGGAAGGGAACACAAAAGCAGCGTGAGCTTATCTTACATGAATTCTTCTTTAGGTTTCAGTGAATACCTGCTGAAAAGTTGTTATAGTGTTTTATCTGAATCTGCATGCAGAATAACATGGTTCATTGATATTTTATCACAGAAGAAACATATGCCTCCTATTGTGCCTCAAGAATAAGCAGGCAGTTGGTTATGCCTACTCTTTTCACTCCACTTTTGAACATCAACCACGCTGTAGTACTCAAAATGCTTTCACTGCAGCAATGTGATGCTGAAAACAGGCAGCTTTATGTGTGTTTGGTATATCGTGTTACAGTGCATTAGCTGATGTGAGGAAACACAAAGGTTCAGGTGAGACAAAAGCTAAGATTAAACTAATTTATTCATCTCAGTCTGGCCAATGTGGAGGATTATGCAACAGCTAGATGACCCACGGCGTTCATATTCTCCTTTGGCAGAACACTGCAATCCTTTCACATCATTTTGCAGTTGCTCCTGGTCAAGGCCCTGAACGCACTGCTTAAAGTCATATAGCCTCTTTGTTGTCACACAATGGATCCAGGCATCTAAAAAGATGAACAAAGTACAGGATGAGTTTTCAGTGCCAAAGCTATCTTCTGCACAGTTTGGCAGGTTGTAATATCCATATATTCAATGCTAATGATTTAATCTAAATAATGTTAAATTGAAAGCTCCAGGTTAAACTTTTAGAAAAGAAATAATTACCTTGCATACACACTAGTCAAATCATTCCCTCCCTAATCCTGAATACCGAATTTACTTTGAACTAGAGATGGAGAACTCATTACGGAAAATTTCAAACCAGCTAGTAATTTGTGGGTTCGAAAGTATCTCTAAAGTAGCCTGATGAACGAGATCATCAGAAGTTAAGAGGTATGTAAGAGACATTGATTTCTTTATGGTAGGCTGCAGAACATAAGGAATATTCACAGTTCTCTGCCTGAGAAGGTAGGAAGGCTCAATCTGATAATTTTGATAAATGGGAAGGATGGTAGCTGAACATCTCATTTGACCTCTATTTTTTAATCTCTGTGCCAAAAAGTAAATTTCAGATTTACAGTGGTCATTTTAATAGAAACATTTTCTTTCATGCAACAGTAAAACTGTAAAACCTGTGAGGTTAATTTTAGTGGCACCTAGCAAAACATGATTACTATTTACACGTATGTCTTACTTTTCCCTCTCTCTTCTTTATGTCTAATACAGGATCAGGCCCTGGGTTTGACATTTTAACTTGCAGTGCTGCTGCTATTAAGTGTATATAGAGAGTTTGTTTTTAAATGAAGGCAGTTGGAGTTGCAATGAACAATATGAATTCCCTGACTTAAATATATTTAACATACAGCATAAAGAGTAAAAAGCAATGTCAGTAGTTCCATTGTGTAGCTAGGCACAGGACGAGTTTCTTAGAACTGTCATCCCTACATTACAGTCAGTCTGCCTTTTCAATATTTAGAGAATTTGTATTAATTTTTATAACCATCATCCATAGTATGGCTTTCAGGCAATTGCTGAGAAGTTCCTTTGGCAGTTCAGCTTTCCAGTGTTGGTTGATTTTGTCAATCTACATGATCTTTGTGTGGGCTGAAGAGCTGGTGTGCTTTGCTTTTTTGGTTGTTGATAGCTTTGGTTTCTATTATTTTTTGGTGATTAGCTCTTTTTTTGTTTATTATGAAAGAGACAAAAAATTGACAGGGAGCGATCATAGTAAAACTTTGGAAATAACGGTTCAGAACACAACACTGAAGAATTTTCCTTCCTTGAAGTTCTCAGATAAGTGTTTTTGTTTTGTTTTTTAGGTAAGAAATTGTGGTAAAGAGGAAAATACTGGAAACTGCAATCATGTATTACTTCATAGATTGTAGTCATGTTGCCTAATGGCGTATTATTACTGTTTCTCTAATTTCCTTAGGGGTATACTAAGGAATTTGTGTTAAAAACCCCACACAAACCACAAAACTATAGTAAAACCTGAAGAGCAGACATTTCCTACTCCAGACTTGTTGCCTAGTGCAGTGTTACATACTCTTTAAAAAAAATTGCCTCCTTAATTGCTACACTGGTGTGTCATTGGTCATACCATTGACAAGAGTCGTAGTGCAGGCTGAAAAATTGCTTTAAGAACTGAACTTTGGCAGTTGTACTTTTTTTTTTAAAATAAAGGAAAATATTTTAAGAGCCTTCAAAATAAAAAATGGAGAAGTATAAAATCTTTAGTTTGTGGGCTACATAACACCCTGTCAGTTCCAGATGTTTGCTTTTCTTAAATGGCAAGAATCAAATCAGTGTGAAGAGTATGAGAGGTTGAAAAGGCAGTCTGAATCCAGATGAATGAAGTGTATATAGTGGAAGAAATAATAGGAAAAGACGACCAAACTTGGGGAAACAAAAAGGCTAAGGCCAAGTGAAAAAAAGCCAAGATGTAAAAAGAAGACACGACTGAGGTAAATGTGGAACAACAACCTTAGAGATAAAGTTAAATGTATATCAGTTAACAAATTAGCCTGATGTTGCACCTGGGCATTTGGGGCCCAGTCAGTATGGAATAAAAAAATGACAGAATTTAATTAACAGTAGGCAAGGTGGTACAGTATGTGTGGTTCTTAACATAAGGATATTGTGGCACAATATTCTTAAAATTCTGAAAAGCATATTAATCCTGGGTTTTTTGGTTTGTCTGAAGTTCAGAAAGTCTTAAATGGATTTAGACTGTTTAATACTTCTGAAAATTGCAAGGATGGAATCATCATTGTTGAAAGTTTTTTCCTGCGGGGAAAAGGTGAATCACAATTTTTTGGTTTGTATCAGTAGATCGGAAAAAAATAGTTGTGAAGTTTGCGGCTGAATGAAATGGAATATTAAATCACAACACATATAAATCTGTTTTACAGACTAGTCTGAGTACTCTTGCTAAGCAGGTTCATTTGGACTGTGTGTGTTTAACACAGCTGAACACAAGGTCTTATGTCTAGGAATTCAGGTAAGTTAGTTGTACTTATGAAACAGGAGACCTTATTTTAAGGTAATAATATTGCCTAAAGTAATAATATTGAACTTTAGGGCAATGATTGCCCAAGATTTGGGGTTTTTTTGTAGCTCATTCGGTATTTTTATAAGTAATTTTTTCATTAGGATTTAAATACTTCCAGCAGCACAATAGAAAGGGATACTGCAAATCTGATCAGCACTCAGAAAATTAGAACCCTGTGGGTGGGACCGGTAGCAAACACAGACTTTAAATGTTACTCCACAACAAGGTACTTCTACTCAGTGTCTTTTTCCTGTGGCATCACTTGACCAAAGTGGGTCACAGTTTCAAAGTTTAGTAACACTTGAATGGTGTCAACATCTAAAATTCAGATCTTTGCTGTTAATTTGGCTTTCTGTAAGCATATAAAGCACAGTACACACAGACTCCAAGTGACCATGCTGACTTTGAAAGCTACACTGTTTTAATTAAAGCTTTAATATGCTGCTTTCTCTTGCTGCTTGCAATTCGTGCAAGAGGAAAAGGCTCAAAATCTATGTTGTTATCCATTTCAGATATACATTCTTATGTGCACTTGTCCTTCTATATATGAAGATTTCCATGTAAACAAAAATGGAATTGTGTGAATGTCATTTAAATGTCTTGGTTTTCATAAAATCAATATGAAAGACAACAATTAAAGAGTTGCAAAACTAAACATTTTAGGTCACTAAATTTAGTTCAGGTTAATCTTATATTTTTTAGTTATTCAAAAGGTTCATCTTAAATTGTCCATAATCAATTACTGATTTTCACCTTTTGTCGCTAAAAGTGCTTAGATGTATTAATCTTCTGTAAACAGAGAGCTGTTCTGGCTGTACTTTATCTTCATTTTACAGGTTTCAAATAGAATTTTTGTGCAATGGTGAGCGTGGGACAAAATCTCATGCATGTTGGATAAAAATAGTGAGAGTGATAGGTGGAAAGTGTTTTACAAAGAAAGATGTACCTGTGCAGGTCACTGCAAGTGAATCAGCTGTTGAAGTGGATGATTATCAAAATGTCCTCTTAGAGGGGGAAGAACGGTTATTTCAGATAGTGCAGGGGAGGAGGGTGGAAATAAGGATTGGTGGCCAGAAGAAAAAAAAAGAAGAAGGGGGGGGGCGGTTTCAAAATTAGCTGTGAGTTAAGATGCAATGTTTGAATAGGAATCAGTCATACCTAATCTTGGCACTTGGATGATTGGTGAAGTCTGATTTCTATGACTAAAATAATGTTGTAAATCCCACACGTTAAAGAAAATGCACACTGGAAAAACAGAAACCAGCCAGATGTCTAAAACTAAGATAAGAACAAAACCAAAAGAAAAAAAAAAAAGTAATGGTTCTTCACAAAATTGAGCAATTGAAGAAGTTGGGGATTGGAGTTATGGACTTTTTAGTTTTATTTTCTATTTCACAAAGAAACTCACCCATAATGAATAGCACTGATTTAACAGTTAATGAGTGGAGTGGATAAGAGCTAGAGATGTCTATTTTGCATTACAAAACATTTTAACATTTTTTTTCTGGTTTGGAGCAAAACCAAATTAAACATTTAATGTCTCAGAACTTTTCATAATATGAGGATATCATCTAGAAGAAAGGCTGCATTTTTTTGAAAATAAAATTTTCCCCTCTGTATTTTTCAGTTGTGCCTAACATTTATTATGCCTACAATATTTTCTGATATCTAGTGAGAATCAAAATATTAAATTAATTACTATATTTATATAGATCTCATTTAAGGACAGCTGCTTTTCACTGAATCCTATTTGAGCCATCTTACTATTTAGATCCATGTACCTTGTGTTACATTGGAAAATTTTGATGGTGATTAATATACGTGGAATATATGGAAAGTTTTCAAGATAACTGAAAAAAGTTTTACATGGTAGCATATGCTTAAATATTTCAGACTAAAACTTCCTAAATAATGAAAATTATAATTTTCTTTAATATAAACAAATAAAATGTTTCCCTTGGGAAAAACCACAAACAAAAAAAAAAAAAAAAAGAGAAAATTAGTATAAGTCAAGAGCTGTAGAAATGTTATCAGAGAAAAAAGCTTTAGCTGGCATCAGTGGAATTCCCTGACTGAAATTTTCAGTATATAATTGGGACAAAAGTAATTTACATTTGAATTCCTACAGTATCAATGTATGTTCTCTTTCAAATGTTCTGTATGTAGAAAAATGTTTAAAATGTTCACATAAACTAAGAAAAATAGTGCCTTATAGCTTAGTGGAAAAGTTATGGTCTTGGTGCAACCCTCAGTAAAACACCATTTTTACATTACTCACTGAAGTGCTAAGTTCCAGTTTTAAAAGGTACCATCATTTCAACCTCTATGTAGATAGCAAAAAGCTAATCACATGAGCTGAAAGTATTGGAAAATTAATATCTGGCTGCACAAATCATAAATATCTTGACATCATAATTTTAATGTTTTCCATAATCAATCCAATGGCTTAGATTATTTACCTTAAGAGTCCCTCAAGGAAAAGAAAGCTGAAATACCTGTATCGTAATATTTCTTATAACTGAATAATGTTTGCCTTAGGAATTACATGATGTTCGGTGTATTTACTTTTTGCCACTTCTAATGCTAGGTAGAAATTTCCATAAAAGATAAATGTACTCTTGGTCCCTTAAGCACTACAAAAGTAGCTAACAGGCGTGTGTTACAATAGTGTATAGTCATCCAGATGTATGCTATGTTTTCTATTTTCCAAATGATTTTCAGAGTCAATTGGGTTAACAGGAGAGCTAATATTTCAAGAAGAGTTTAAACAAGCCAGTTTGTTAATTTTTCCCTGGGGATCAGAAGTGGGAAATAGGGAAATGGCTAATAAGAGCAACCTAGAGCTAGTGATATTGTGTTGATAGAAGGAACTGAATTAACTTAAATGTGTCACGTTGATTTAAGATGTCTGTGATGTATTATAAAATGTGCTCTTGCCCTGCACATACCATTGGAAAACAAACCATGCATTTTATTAATGTAGTATCTTAAGATGTTGGTAAAAACTTAGCCAAGGCAAACTTATCTTTACTGTTTTGTGTGTATTTGCTTTAAGGTGAAAAGACTTGAAAATATAAAAGAATTTGTAGGGAATGGGTAAAATACATAAATGACTGCTCTGATTCTTTCTGATCTATAGAACTTCCAGTGTTTTCCAATGATCCCTTGTGCATTTTTTTCTGAATGAGGGAAATGTTTGAAAAAGGGACCCAGGAGAGCACTGTTTCTGTAGTCGTTTGGTCCCCTCCGGAGGAAAAAGAATAAGTACATGGGCAAGGCAAGGTGCCCATGCGCTTTACCTCCTCCCTGCGACATGGTACGCTGGAGAGCTGCTTTGTGCTACAGGTTGGATGCAGCCACAGAGAACCCACACCCTGTTGCTTCCCAGCCCATGGATAGGCTCTAATGCATTCTGGTGACATGCCCCAGAGTTTCCAAAACATGGGTGTTTGTCACTTAGCATGAGTAAGGTTACTGGGCATAGGCTTGTGACCAAATGCAGGGAAAAAACAGGAGAAAGAAAAAATTCCATGGTGCTGCTTTTCTTCTACTTCAGTTACACAACAATAAACTGATCTTCCATTTATAAGTATTATTGTCACCAATATACATACTAAATGTGTGAGTAAAATGTTACCAAACGATGATTAAACCCCTTATTTCTGTTCTATTTTGCAATATACTAAGAAAGCAAAGTTAAGTAGCCATGTTGACCCTCGCTTCTTCCAATAGCTTACAACTTTTTTAGAGTCTTGTTTAAAAGGCTCTAAAACTTTTTAAAAGTCACATTGTCTATGACTTATTTACTAGTTTTAAAATGGTCCTTTTCAGTCCTTTGATAATGAGGGTTGTGTTAATTTAGAGAAGAAAACAACTTGACAGCAAATCTAGACTAGTTTCTTCCCAGCTACTTTACTTTACTCTGTCATGAACTTGATGTTACTTACTCAGCAAGCAAGAAAGACTAGCCAGTAACTTATCTTGTGTTATCTGATGTGCCAGGATGAATGTGGAAGTTGCAGAAATAAAGGCCAGTTTAGTATGGGAGGACCTACAACAGGCATGAAAAGATTTGCAGCATAAATCTTTCAAAAAATAATGTCAGGTACCATTGATACTAAGCAAGAAGGCAAGGAGGGCCTAGGAGACTCGTTGTTGGGCATTGCAAAATAGTTTCCTATTTGGATGTCCTGCAAATCACATTTAATGTTTTTTAAACAATAGCATCCAAGAGTTTCCTATGCTATTCCTTTCCATCCTCTTACGAGCAAAGGCTAGTAGTAGAGCTAACATGCTAAAATGGGGCAACCTATTGCCACCATAGTTGTACTGGCCTATGATGATCAACAGAGCTAGAGTTTAAATGCTTTCTTTAGTGCGCTGGACTGAATGCTCCATTCCTCAAAGCTGCGAGTGAATTAACTGGCTCATCTCCACAGCTACAAGGCTATTGTTTCCCATTTGGCCATAGTGACATTTGTATTTCTGCTCAAGAAATCTTTCAGATCAGACTGTTGGTTTGTTTTAAATTCCATGGCCATTGATAAATGTTCACAGTACTCACATTTAGGCATCAGAGAAAACAAACTAAACATTGTTTCACTTAACGCAAATCGAAAATACCCAAGGGGAAAATGTGTATGTTCTACGGACTTGGAAAGGTTATGTCACATCTTTTGACAAAGACAGAAAAGGCTGTAAGTGTGGCAGACCAGAGTGAGTATGGCATCAAAACTGGTATTTTAAAGAAACTTAGTTGTGTTTTATTCTCCTTAATAGCATTTGCCTCTTCTCCACTTTTATTTTATACGTATCATCCTTTCAACATGCAGTTTAAATTAGCTACTGAACACAGTACTTGCCTGCTGCACTATAGGCTGCCACTTGCCACAAGGCTGAAGATCTTTCCAAATGCTAGTTTAAAACTGTATATATTAGATTGGTCTGAATATAGTATAATAGCAGAAAGAGAAGATAGAGTTTTTCCCTGAGTCTTTTTATATGTGCACCTCTTCTTCCCACACCTCATTACTTCACTGTCTCTTTTGCTTTAGCTTTTGTTGTGCCCACATAAACACAGGAACCTCAAATACGGAAAGCAAATTCAGACAAAAACCTCTTCTGCCTTGGGATTAGGCATGGCATTTGCCACATGACTTACATTCTGCTATACTGTATCCTTTTCCTCAACCATAAGTTGGTCTTACCTATTGAGACCACAGGCTTTTTGACAGTCTTCTTGCTTCTGTTAGTAGAGCCTAGGTTTTGGGATCACCATTTAGTCTGTAGCAGACCTTAGACATTGCCATAGTGGGTAAAATTTTAATAAGGAACCAAGTTATTCTCACTTTGGTTTTGTCCCTGGTTAAGAGTTTAGGTGCAGTAGCACAGTGCAATAGTGGTGATGCTGTTACTTCATATATATCTTTCTTTGTCTCGTCATTTTGGTGAAATTGACTGGAGAAAAAGCTATAAACCTTCTTTGACTCCTTTATTTGGACCTGTGTGCTGAAATCAGGACAGGATTATAATTTTAGCAGTGAATTTTATAGTGTTTTCAAAGCTCTTCTTGGAGATTGGAAAGAACCTTTTCCATACATGCCTAATAACACACCTAGTTAAAATACTCATTTAACTTATATTCAGTGAATATGTCTGATACTTTTAATCCTTTGGGGAATTTCTTAACAAAAGTTTTGCAAGTGGGTTTGAAACAAATACCTTTCCTAATTTTAATATACGTGCCTTTAAGGCCCTTAGGTGTTATTTACATCAACCAATGATACGGGCTTCACTGTGTAGCCCAAAAAAAATGAAAAACCAAATAGTATCCCATGCAGGATCAAGCCTCTTTTACATCTCACCACCTGGCTTACAAGGTTGTATATCTTTCAATTGAATCATTTATGACAAGAGAAGCTGTTAAAATTTCTTTGGCAGATTGTTTAGATGTAGCTGCCAATGAAAAGACATTAATAAGTTAGCTATTGCAGCTGTGCTTGGATGTACCCAAGGCAGTTTCAATTTTACTATTATTCAAAAAATCTGGCAATTCATATTGTTCCCCCTGTTTGTGCTCTTGAGCAGGGCTCTTCAGGTTCACCCAGTTCCAGAGTTAGCTTTAGTTAGTTTGCTTGTTCGGCCTGGGGGGGAGGGGGCTGCGGGGGGACCTTGTGGATGCCTGCGGATGTCTGAGGGGTGGGTGTCAGGAGGGTGGGGCCAAGCTCTTTTCAGTGGTGCCCAGTGACAGGACAAGGGGTAATGGGCACAAACTGAGGCACAGGAAGTTCCGTCTGAACATGAGG